>JGI20160J14292_10000202_pt1 | contig 56268 bp, 46 predicted proteins | sample COG_10_FD_14292 | JGI IMG/M metagenome (IMG submission 14292) | reverse complement strand
GCTTTTGCGTTGGATAAACAATTAAAAAGGGTTGACTTCCCTACGTTAGGCAATCCTACAATTCCTGCTTTCATGTATTTAATTTTAAAACGGCAAATTTAGTCATCTTAAACAATCTTTTGTGTTTTTTTGGATTAAAACACAAAATACTGGCTTACAAAAACAAAATTAATGACATATAAATACTCACTGACTGACTGAACATGCTAAATTGGTTTTTTAAATACTCCCGATATCCAAGTTAAGAAGTCTTAACTAGTGGTCAAAAAAATATGATTAAGAATAAAAAAAACTCATTATCTAATCTTCTGGATGCATAAAACGTTGTTTTCCCAATAATACTTCCTCGGTTTCTTGGTGATCCTCGTCTGGAACACAGCAATCTACTGGACATACAGCAGCGCATTGAGGCTCATCATGGAAACCTTTACATTCAGTACATTTATCGGGAACGATGTAATACAACTCATCGGAAATAGGCTCCTGAGTTTCATCAGCATCAACTTGATTACCTTTGGGCAAAACAATTGTTCCCTCCAATGAAGTACCATCTCTGTATCTCCAATCATCAGCTCCTTCATAAATAGCTGTATTTGGGCATTCTGGTTCACAGGCTCCGCAATTAATGCATTCATCTGTAATAATAATAGCCATAGTAGGATTTCTTTAGTTAAATTTGCATCAAAAATAAGACCTTATACCTTATTCTACAAATAAATGATTCAACTAGAACAAAGAATATTTGCATTAGACCGTCTTGGAGAATTTCTTCGAAATATTAATCCAAATGATTCCAATTATGATTCTCTTTTTGAAGTAATCAACAGAGCAAAGAATGTTAATGGCTGGTTTTCAAGTAAGAATGTACTTTATGCATTTTCTCAATGGGGAGATTGCCTCAACACAAAAAACTTGACCAAATGGACAAATTCCTACACTTTCTTGAAAAAACCTCCAAAAACTGTCGGTCTGGTTTTGGCAGGAAACATTCCCTTAGTTGGTTTTCATGATGTAGTAAGTGTTTTAGTAAGTGGTCATAAGGCATTGATAAAATGTTCCTCTTCCGACCCTTTATTAATCCCTTTTTTAATTAAAAAAATACAAGAATTTGAGCCCTCTTTTGTCAAATCTGTAGAGTTTACCAAGGATCGTTTTAAAAATTTAGACGGTATAATTGCAACCGGAAGTGATAATGCAGCTCGCTACTTTGAATATTATTTTTCAAAGGTTCCAAACCTGATTCGTTCTAACAGAAACGGCATTGCTATTTTAGATGGCAGTGAAACCAAACAACAACTGGAGGCTTTGGCTAACGACATTGTTCAATATTACGGACTCGGTTGCCGAAGTACAGCTAAAATTTTTATACCCTATAAATACGACTTAAATATAATTTTTGGTGCACTATATCCACACAGTCATTTAATGGATTCTGATAAATTTGCTAATAATTACGACTACAACAAAGCGGTATATCTTATGAGTCAGTCAAACATCTTAGACAATGGCTTTTTTATTCTAAAAGAAGATTCGACATATTCCTCTCCCGTTGCTTGCTTACATTATGAATATTATAAAGATCTCCAAACTTTGGAGAAAAAACTTATCAAAGAGCAAGATAGCATCCAATGCATTACTTCTAATCAAGAAAAAGAAAAGCATTTTGCCTTCGGAAAAGCTCAACATCCAAAACTTTGGGATTATGCTGACGGAAAAAATACTCTAGATTTTTTAACATTGTTATCTTAAACTGTTAAGAAATTAATTAAAAAATATATATTTCCTATACGTTTTTAAAAGGGTTATGCAGATATTTGCAGCTTAATAAATATTATGAAAAAGCATAATTTTAGCGCAGGACCTTCCATACTACCTGCATCAGTAACGAAAAAAGCCTCAGAAGCAGTTATTGACTTCAACGGAATAGGTCTTTCTCTTATTGAAATATCTCATCGTAGTAAAGAGTTTATCGCTGTAATGGAACGTGCTCAAGATTTAGCTTTAGAGCTTACAGGCTTAAAATCTAAAGGATATAAAGCCTTGTTTCTTCAAGGTGGAGCAAGCATGCAATTCTTAATGACTGCATACAATCTTTTAGAAACCAAAGCAGGATACATCAATACTGGTTCATGGTCTAGCAAAGCAATTAAAGAAGCAAATCTTTTTGGTGAAGTAATTGAAGTTGCTTCATCGAAAGATCGCAATTTTAATTTCATACCCAAAGGCTATGAAATTCCATCAGATCTAAATTATCTTCATATCACAACAAACAATACTATTTTTGGTACTCAATTCCAAGAAATTCCTGAAACGAATGTTCCTTTAATTGCAGACATGAGTTCAGATATTTTTTCAAGATCAATAGATTACTCTAAGTTTGATCTCTTTTATGCTGGTGCTCAAAAAAATATGGGTCCCTCAGGAACAACCCTTATTATTGTTAGAGAAGATCTTTTAGGAAAAGTTAGTCGTACGATTCCTTCAATGATGGACTATCAAGTTCAATTGAAAAGCGATAGCATGTTTAACACTCCTCCCGTGTTTCCTATATACACCTCCATGCTAACCCTAGAATGGTTAGAAGAAAATGGGGGGATAAATCAAATTGAAAAACACAACAAAACAAAAGCCGAACTAATATACAATGAAATCGATCGAAATTCAGCCTTCGAGGGTTTTGCTGCAAAAGAAGATCGTAGTAACATGAATGCGACATTCAATCTTGCAGATGGAGTTGATGGTTCTTTATTTGATACCTTATGGAATCAGGCCGATATCAGTGGGCTTAAAGGTCACCGATCTGTCGGAGGATATCGAGCGTCAATATACAATGCCCTACCCCAAGAAAGTGTTGAACTTTTGGTTGATGTAATGAAAGAATTTGAACAAACTTTATAATTTATATAAATGAAAGTACTAGCAAACGACGGAATTTCTCAAACTGGAATCGATGCACTCCAAAACAACGGTTATGAAGTCATTACAACCAATGTAGCACAAGAGCAATTAATCTCTTACATCAATAAAAATGATATTACAGTACTATTGGTTAGAAGTGCAACAACTGCGCGCAAAGAATTAATCGACTCATGTCCTTCATTAAAGATTATTGGAAGAGGTGGTGTTGGAATGGACAACATTGATGTTGAATATGCCCGTGAAAAAGGTTTAAAAGTAATTAATACACCTGCAGCCTCTTCTGCTTCTGTAGCAGAGTTAGTGTTTGCCCATCTTTACGGTGGTGTTCGTTTTCTTTATGATTCAAATCGAAATATGCCACTCGAGGGAGAAACTAACTTCAAGGGATTGAAAAAAGCATATGCTAAAGGCTTAGAACTCAGAGGAAAAACCATTGGAATTATTGGTTTTGGAAGAATAGGACAAGAAGTAGCTAAAATTGCATTAGGAGTTGGAATGCGCGTTATTGCAGCCGATAAATTTATGGAAGATGCAACCATTAATGTTGAACTGTTTAACGGTCAGTCTATATCTGTTGATATTAAAACACAATCCCAAGAATCTCTTCTTGCAGAAGCTGATTTTATAAGTTTACATGTTCCAGCACAAAAAGATTATGTTATAGGTGCTACAGAATTCAGTCAAATGAAAAACGGAGCTGCGCTAGTAAATGCCGCCCGTGGAGGTGTGATCGATGAAGTTGAATTACTTAAAAATCTTGAAAGTGGAAAATTAGCTTTTGCTGGTTTGGATACTTTTGAAGAAGAACCAAAACCTGCAATGCAAGTATTGATGCATCCAAAAGTTTCTTTAACCCCACATATTGGTGCAGCTACAGGAGAAGCTCAAGATAGAATTGGAGAAGAATTAGCACAACAAATTCACGAGATTCTCGCTTAATGAGTTATTTCGAAAGATTAAAAGCTAAATGGGACGTGAAGTCGAATCTTCAACTGTTCATCATTTTTGTTGTATTCGCTATAACTGGCTCTTCCTCTGTAAAGGTTGCAAAACCTCTAATGGATTTTCTAGGAATTCATCTCAGTAGTTTTGAGAATATTTTTTTGGGGTCCTTGATCTATTGGATTATTAGAATCTTAATTGTATTTCCAATCTATCAAATATTGCTTCTGTTTTTTGGAATCCTTTTTTTTCAATTTAAATTCTTTTGGGATTTTGAAAAAAAAATACTGAGTAGAATGGGTTTTAAACGTTTCTTGAAAGATTAAATAGAATAAACTAAAAATAATTTCAGAAACACAATTAAAATATTTATTTGAAGCCTTATCTAGATTAGAATTTAATTTTAAATTTTAAATAGAACTTTATTTTATTCGAAAGCCTATGCAATCACGGAGTTTTCAAAAGATGCAAATAATTTTGTTTCAATTTTTGAATCTTAGGGTTAATTACATAAGAACAATAAGGTTGTTCGTTGTGATCGTTGAAATAATTATGATGTTCCTTCTCTGCATTATAAAAAGGCATTTCTTCAATTAAATCAGTAACTATTGGATTATCAAAAGTACTTTTTTGAAGTTCAGAAATAAGCTTTTCAGCAACTGTCTTTTGTTCATTATTGACATAAAAAATCGAAGAACGGTATTGAGTTCCTACATCATTTCCCTGTCGGTTAAGAGTTGTGGGGTCATGGGTAGCAAAAAAAACAGTTAACAAGGTTCGATAAGAAATTATTTGAGGGTAAAATAAAATCTTTACTCCTTCAGCATGTCCAGTTCTACCCGAACAAACTTCTCTGTAGGCAGGGTTTTTAACCGTTCCCCCAATATAACCCGAAGTTAACTCCTCAACACCTTTCAAACGTTGAAAAATTGCTTCGGTACACCAAAAACAACCTCCAGCTATATAAGCTGTTTCCAAAGAATTCATAAATACAATTTAATAAACAAATATATTAACTAAATAAAATTAAAAATAAAAAAAAAGCTTTAATCTTTTAAAGAGAAAGGGATTATATATTAATTTGTAGATCATATGAAAAAACTAATTGTTGCGAAAAATATTCATAAAAAATTAGGAGACTTGAACATCCTAAAAAACATAGCTTTAGAAATTAATTCTGGAGAAATCATTGCTATTGTCGGACCATCAGGTGCAGGAAAAACAACGCTTTTACAAATTCTAGGAACATTATCTCGTCCAGATAAATCATCTGATGTTTTAATTCAAATCAACAATACGAACATTTTAGAGTTAAAAGAAAATGAATTATCACAGTTTCGAAACCAAGAACTGGGTTTTATTTTTCAATTTCATGAATTACTGCCAGAATTTAATGCTCTTGAAAACGTCATGATCCCAGCTTTTATAAAAGGTGTTGGAAGAAAAAAAGCGGAATTACGAGCCAGCAAGCTTTTAAATCAGTTGGGATTACAAGATAGATTAAACCATAAACCAACTGAATTGTCAGGAGGTGAACAGCAGCGCGTTGCAGTAGCTAGAGCATTAATGAACGACCCTAAAATCATTTTTGCAGATGAACCCAGTGGAAATTTAGACAGTGCCACAGCAGATGAACTACATCAACTTTTCTTTGATCTAAGAGATCAGTTTGGACACACTTTTGTCATTGTAACCCACAACCAAGAATTAGCCAATAAAGCTGATCGTAAAATTGAACTAGTCGATGGTAAAATTATAGTTTAAATGGAATTTGAGGAACTTAAAGAATTTTTAAACCTAAAAGCTGATTATTATCAATCTCAAGAATTTATCAAAGTAGACCCTATTCAAATCCCCCATCGATTTTCTAAAAAAAAAGACATTGAAATTGCTGGCTTCTTAGCAGCAACGATAGCCTGGGGAAACAGAAACAGCATCATTAAAAGTGGTAATAAAATGATGGAGTTGATGGAAGAATCTCCACACGATTTTGTTATCAATCATCAACCCAAAGATCTCAATCGATTCAAGGATTTTGTCCATCGTACCTTCAATGCAGAGGATCTGAAATATTTTATACAAGCCCTTCAAAGCATTTACCAAACTCATGGTGGGATTGAAAGCTTGTTAGAAAAATTGACTTCAACAATGCCCTTACAGACCTCTTTACATTATTTTAAAAAAACTTTTTTTGAACTTCCTCATCAAGCTCGTACACAAAAACATTTAGCAGATCCTTTAAAAGGCTCAGCCGCTAAGCGCATAAACATGTATTTAAGATGGATGGTTCGTTCCAATACTTCAGGAGTAGACTTTGGATTATGGAAATCAATTCATCCCAGACAACTTTCTTGCCCATTGGATGTTCACACGGGTAATGTTGCAAGAAAGTTAGGAATACTTAAAAGAAAACAAAACGATGCGAAAGCAGTCTTAGAGCTTGATTACAAGCTCCAACTCATGGACCCTGAGGACCCTGTAAAATATGATTTTGCTCTTTTCGGTCTGGGAGCATTTGAAAAATTTTAAAGCTCCTTAGATATAAGTCACTAAGATTGCCTTTTGTTTTGTACTTTTGTAATCAGATTTGGATTTTGTTTTACAATTGATGAAAATACTCCTAAAAAATGCGACTTTTATTGACCCCAAGAGCGCATTCCATTTCTCTTCTAAAGATATTTTAATAAATGACGGTATCATTTCAGCAATTGAAGATGAAATTACTGATGATGAGGCTAAAATAATATCTTATTCCAACCTTCATGTTTCAAGAGGTTGGTTTGACAGCAGTGTTTGCTTTGGAGAACCAGGTTACGAAGAACGTGAAACTCTCAAAAACGGTTTAAAAACTGCAGGATTAAGTGGCTTTAGTCAAATAGCCATCAATCCTAACACCAATCCAACTACTGACAACCAAACCGCCGTAGGTTATTTAAAAAGTGCTGCTTCTCAATCAGCGACACAAATTTATCCGATTGCTTCTTTTTCAAAAAACCAAGAAGGAAAGCAGTTAACGGAATTATATGATTTAAAACAAAATGGTGCCGTTGCTTTTGGAGACTTCAAAAAACCAATTCAAAATACAGAATTACTCAAAATTGCCTTACTTTATGCCCAACGCTTCAGTGGTTTAATTGTTTCTCATCCCTCCGACAATAGTTTTGGAAACAATGGAGGAGTTCATGAAGGAAGGATAAGTACCAAAAACGGAATGTCAGGATCCCCTACCCTGAGTGAAATTTTACAAGTTCAACGAGATATTGCAGTTTTGGAATACACGGGAGGGCATCTTCATATTCCTTTCATATCCTCTTCCCAATCGCTAGAACTTATCCGTAAAGCCAAAAAACAAGGACTAAATATCAGCTGTAGTGTTGCATTAGCTAATCTTTTATTTACTGAGGAGCAATTAAATGATTTTGACACCTTTTATAAACTTGATCCACCCCTTAGGACAGAAAATGATCAAACAGCCCTTAGGCAAGGTTTAATTGATGGTACAATTGACATGGTGACCTCAAACCATGAGCCCTTAAACCCAGAATTAAAACATTTAGAATTTGAATATGCTGCAACAGGCACCATAGGCTTAGAAGCTATGTTTGGAGTACTTTCGACTTTATTTCCTATTGAAAAAGTGATTTCGATTCTTACTAAAGGGAAAAATTTTTTTAATGTAGAAAACAACCCCATAGAAATAGGGCAAAAAGCTAATATTACCTTATTCAATCCAACTGGAAATGATACTTTTAAAGAAGAACACATAATTTCAACTTCAAAAAATTGTGCTTTTATCAATAGTCCAATCCAAGGAAAAGTATACGGAGTCATTAATAACGCACAGACTACACTTAAATGAACATAGATACAAATCAAGTACTTGAATTTCTTCATCAAAAACCAGAAAAAAACAATCCAAATTCTCCCGTATTATTTTTGTTTCATGGTTACGGAAGCAATGAAGAAGATTTATTTTCATTTGCCAGATATTTACCAAAAGAGTATCACATAATTGCCCTACGTGCTCCTATTATTTTGGCAGAAAGCGGTTATGCGTGGTACACCATTACTTTTGATGAGGATATGAATAAGTGGTCGAATGATGATGAAGGGATTCAATCCAGAGATTTAATTCTGTTCAATATAAAGCATCACCTAAATCGTATTAATTCATCTAGAGAGCAGGTCGATGTTTTAGGCTTTAGTCAAGGTGCTATTCTTAGTTGGGCACTAGGGCTAAGCTATCCAAAATACTTGCATAAAATTATAGCGCTAAGCGGTTTTTATAATCCAAACTTAGTGAAGGAAACCGAAGACAGTAAATCGCATCTAAATTGTTTTAGCTCACACGGCACAATTGACCCTGTAATTCCTGTCAGTCATACCCGAAAAGGCATAGATCTGCTCAAAGAAAAAGGGATAGCTCTGCAATACAAAGAATATGATGCGCCACACACAATAAGTCCTGAAAACTTCAGAGATTTAATTGATTGGATCGTTGGAAAGTAAATTTTAATTTGTGGGATATAAAAAGTGATCAATTACTTCAAAAGTAAGCTTTCCATTAGAATCAAATTGGTAATAAATCATGAGTTCTCCCCAAAAAGTTCCATCAGAAAAATCAGCAATCAACCACTTGTGATTCAAAATCTTAACCTTGTTGATTAGAAACTTCCCTCCCATTTCTGCATAGGGAACTAATGATGCTTCTGCATCCAAAAGATTCGTTTCGTATACCGCCTCTTTGATTAAAAATGAATTAACAGCGAAATCTAGGTCATCAAAATACCCTATTGCTTCTTCATTGGTGTCTAATGAAAAATAAATATTGTCAAAAAAACGACGTTTTTCGACCTTCAAAGAATCCTTAAGGTTAGTGATTAAAGTTTGTTTTTTTTCTAGTCTGTTTTGTTGATCCAGCAGGATTTTGTTGCTATTGACAACTTGAAAGATCAAAATCAATGAGACAAAAGAAAATAAATAAATAAAAATGTTTTTTTTCATATAAATTAGAACAAATAATAATCTAGTTTTTAAGTTGATGTAATTTGTAAATTATCAAAAGCTAAATGTACATTTTCGGGTAAACTGGCTTCAACTTCATCATGAAAACCAAGCAAATGACTGATGTGAGTGAAATAAGTTTTCTTGGGTTGAATGAGATTAACCATAGCCAATGCTTCTTCTAAATTTAAATGGGATGGATGAGGTTCTATTCGAAGTGCGCTAAGAACTAAAACATCCAAATCCTTTAATTTGTCGATTTCTTGATCTTCAATGGTCTTTACATCTGTCAAATATGCAAAATTTCCAAAACGATACCCCAGCACCTCAAGTTGGTGATGCATTATCTTTATTGGGGTTATTTTCATTTCTTCGAGGGTGAAATCATGTTTATGATCGATTACTTTTCTTAAAACAGATGGTGCACCGGGATATTTATTCTTATCATTCATAATGTAAGAAAAACGTTGATCCAAAGCATCAAAAACCTCTTGATTAGCTATGAATTTTATTTTTCCCTGTTTAAAAAAAAATGGACGAATATCATCCAAACCAGCAGTATGATCGGCATGTTCGTGAGTAAATAAAATTCCATTTAAATGTGGGATAGGGTTTTTCAAAAGCTGTTGCCTAAAATCAGGACCACAGTCTATTACATAGTTAAAAGATTTCCATGATATTATAATCGACACACGCAATCTTTTATCTTTTGGGTTTTTACTCAAGCAAACTGGATGTTTACTTCCTATAATTGGAATCCCTTGTGAGGTACCTGTCCCTAAAAAAGTAATTTTTAACATTATTTCAAAGGTAAATATTTGTCTTTAAAATAAACAAACTTTGTACATTTGTTAAGTAATACATTACTATGTCAACAAACCTATCTGGTGAAAGACCACTCGAGAACAGACCCTCAATAGAAGCTAAAGCTTTACGTATAAACTTGAATGAGCATATTTATGGGACCTTTGCCGAAATCGGTGCTGGTCAGGAAGTTGCTAGGCATTTTTTTAGGGTTGGTGGAGCTTCAGGCACTATTGCAAAAACTATCAGTGCTTACGACAAGAATTTCAGTGATAATATTTATGGTGAAGACGAAGATGGACGGTATGTAACGGAAACACGCTTAACCAAGATGTTAGGTTATGAAATGAAGCTTCTCGAAAATAGAATTCCAAGGTCAGAAAACCCTAATAAAATGTTTTTTACCTATGCCAATACTGTTACTACTATTGACTTTGCTAAAAAATTCAAAGGACATGGCTGGATGGGAATTCGGTATCAAACCGCTCCTGATCAAGAATACAGTGAAATTACCTTACACGTTCGTTTCAACCAGACTGAGGCACGATTTCAACAAGAATCTCTTGGTATTATGGGAGCAAACCTAATTTACGGAGCTTTTTATAAACACGATGAGCCCAAAAAGCTTTTAAAATATTTGTATGACCATATTGATAATGATGCAATAGAAATTGATACGATTAACTTTACTGGTCCTCTTTTTAAAAATGTAGATAATCGTTTGATGAGTTTACAATTAGTAAAAAACGGAATGACCGAAGCCGTTATGTTTAACCCCAGTGGAAACAATATACTCCCAGCACGAGAACTTTACAAAAAGAATATTTTGGCTTTACGCGGGAGTTTTAGACCCGTGACAAAAGTTAATATTGATATGTTCGAAAAATCTTTGGAGGTATTTCTTAAAGAACGTGAAGTTAACGAAAATAAAACGGTGGTAATCTTTGAAATAACACTTTCAAACCTAACTTTCCAAGGTGAAATAGACGAAAAAGATTTTATGGACAGAGCCAAACTTTTATGTTCATTGGGTCATGTAGTAATGATTTCAAACTTTAAAGAGTATTATCGCCTTGTCGATTATTTATCTCAATACACCAAAAAACAAATGGCATTAGCCATGGGAGTCAATAGTTTTGTTGAGGTATTCGATGAAAATTATTACACAGACTTAAGTGGAGGAATTCTTGAAGCTTTTGGAAAAATGTTTTACAACAATCTAAAAGTATACCTTTATCCTACAAAAGACGATAATGGGAACATCATAACGAGCAACAATTTAAAACTACATCCAAGAATGAAAGACTTTTATAAGTTTTTTAAATACAACGGAAAGGTTGTTGATATTTTTGATTTCGAACCTGAATATCTCGATATCTTTTCGCGAAAAATCCTACAACAAATTAATAACAATGAGGTGGGATGGGATGAACATCTTCCTGAGGGTATATCGGACATGATTGTAAAAAAGAAAATGTTTGGTTTTAATCCCGAGTCAAAAAAAGTATAACTTTTTAGAAAATTCTATTCAAGAATCTGAGCAGCATGTGCCTTTGTTTTTACCTTATCTATGACGCGTTCTACTTTCCCCTGACCATCGACAATAAAGGTTTTTCTGTGGATTCCATCATATTCTTTTCCCATAAACTTTTTTAAACCCCAAACTCCAAAAGCATTAATTACTTCTTTGTTTTCATCGGCTAGTAAGGGGAAAGGGAAATTATATTTTTTTGAAAAATTTTGTTGCTTTTTTTGAGTATCAGCACTTACCCCCAATAAAGTGTATCCTGCACTTTTGAGTTCTTCATAATGATCCCTGAGATCACATGCCTCAGCAGTACAACCTGGTGTACTTGCCTTTGGATAAAAGAAAACTACTAATTTTTTTCCTTTGTAATCTTCCAGTCGATGTAAAGTTCCTGTTTGATCTAAACAACTAAAGTTGGGTACTAAATCTCCTTCTTTAAGTGTATTCATTGTTGTTTTTTTTCTAAATTACGAAAAAGATTAGGCTTCTCAAAAGTACTATCAAATATTATATGAGTTTTTGAAATCTAACTTTTTTAATTCACTTAAAATGACAAAAAAAGAAAAAGTAGCCTTCACCATGAAAACCCTTCAGGATTTATACCCTGAAATTCCAATACCCTTAGATCACAGTGATCCCTACACTTTGTTAATTGCTGTTTTACTTTCGGCACAAAGCACTGATGTGAGAGTTAATAAAATAACCCCAATACTGTTTAAAAAAGCTTCTACACCACAAGAAATGATCAAACTTACGGTAGATCAAATTAGAGAAATCATAAAGCCTGTAGGGCTATCTCCTATGAAATCAAAAGGAATACATGGACTTTCACACATTCTTCTTGAAAAGCATAATGGAAAAGTTCCCCGAAATTTTGAAGCACTCGAAGAGCTTCCTGCTGTAGGACATAAAACGGCAAGTGTGGTAATGTCTCAGGCTTTTGATGTGCCTGCATTTCCAGTGGACACGCATATCCATCGCTTGATGTACCGGTGGGGATTTACTAACGGTAAATCTGTAGTTCAAACTGAAAGAGACGCAAAAAGGTTATTTCCTAAAGAGAAGTGGAATGATTTACATCTACAAATAATTTGGTATGGCAGGGAATATTCTCCAGCTAGAGGATGGAAAATTAAAAAGGATATAATAACAAAAACTATAGGAAGAAAATCCGTTTTGAAGGCTTTTAATAAAAGTTAAGTCAGTTTTATTTCTTTGATTTTTCAGAAACATTTTGCTTTGAATCATTCATCGTTTTGAATGCTTTTGAAAAAGCTAGAATACGCTTAACCGTCAGTTCACTAGGACCCTGTTTTTTGTTTGAAGAATTTTTAGGAGAGTAATTTTTTTCCATAAACTATTTTTGTATAGAATAAGAACGAAAAAAACAAAGAAATAGTATTCTTTATGCAGATAAAATAACCTGATGCTCCTCAATCAATTTTCTGATATTGATTACAGCATATCTCATTCGACCTAATGCCGTATTTATACTTACACCAGTGATTTCAGCAATCTCTCTGAAACTCATGTCTTTGTACAAACGCATGGTCAGCACTTCTCGTTGATCGCTTGGTAATTCTACAATTAATTTTCTTAAATCCTCAACAACTTGTTTATCGATCATAGAACTCTCTATGTTTGGAACGTCATCACCTATGATTTGAAAAATATCAAATTCATCTTTACTTTCAAAAATTGGAATTCGATTACTCTTTCTAAAATGATCAATTACTAAGTTATGAGATATTCTCATTACCCAAGGAAGAAACTTCCCTTCTTCTTGGTAAACTCCTCTTTTTAGAGTCCGAATTACCTTGATAAAGGTGTCTTGGAAAATATCCTCTGAAATTTCACGATCAAAAACTTTAGAATAAATAAAGTTGTAGATTTTGAGCTTGTGACGTTCAATTAAGGTTGCTAACGAACGTTCACACCCATCAATGTAACCTTTTACAAGTACAGCGTCAGTTAAATTTTTAAGAGAATTTGACATATAAATTACTTTTAAACACCCATAGGGATGAAGGTTTGCGATAAATTTAAAAGTAAAGTTGCTTTATATACCTAAGTTTATATTCTTCAAATATATATTATTATTTTTAAATGACAATAAGTTAATTCATTAATCGTTAGTGTTTTGATTTTAAATAATAAAAATAAATTCACTCTGTTATTTATAAAGCTATATATTTATCAATTAAACCTTCATGTCAGATCTTTCTAAAAAACAACCGAACAACCCCTTACACGGGATTAAGCTAACTTATATATTAGAGGAGCTAGTTGAAGTTTATGGTTTTGATGGACTCGGCTCCCGAATCCCCATTCGATGTTTTAATTTGAATCCCTCAATAAAATCAAGCTTGAAGTTTTTAAGAAGGACTCCGTGGGCACGTGATAAAGTGGAACAACTATATCTCATAACTAAATCGCAAAAAAAATAAGGTGATATTTGTAAATAACTTAGTAAGTCCTGATAAAAAAATTGGGAGATAAGTTGTATCTTACAACCTTCATTTTTAGTATGGAAGACGTTAGAAAATTAGACCCGAAAAATCATATCATTATTCTAGGGGCTCAACTCCACAACCTTAAAAACGTTGATGTAGCTATCGAAAGAAATAAACTTACCGTAATCACAGGATTATCGGGTTCAGGGAAATCTTCTTTAGCTTTTGATACCCTTTATGCTGAAGGTCAAAGACGATATGTAGAAAGTTTATCTTCTTATGCGCGTCAATTCATGGGAAGGTTGAACAAACCAAAAGTAGAGCAGATTAGGGGAATTGCTCCAGCAATAGCTGTTGAACAAAAAGTAAACTCCTCAAATCCCAGATCGACTGTAGGTACGAAAACTGAAATTTATGATTACCTCAAACTACTTTTTGCTAGAATTGGAGTTACCTACTCTCCCATTTCTGATACCGTTGTTAAGAAAGATAGTGTTTCAGATGTTATTGATTATATTTTTTCTTTAGAAGAAAACACCAAATTGTTGCTATTGACTTCTATAGCCAACACTCAAAAAAGAAGCCAAAAAGATGTAATAAAAATTCTGATTCAGCAGGGATTCGCTCGTATATTTTCTGATGGCAAAATGCAGCGTTTAGACGATGTTGTTGAAAAGCCTCCTAAATCTTTTGAATTAGTTGTTGATCGTGTAGTTTTAAAAAAAGATGACGATTTTAAAAATCGGCTTTCCGATGCAATTGAAATTGCTTTTTTCGAAGGAAACGGTAGCTGTGCTGTAGTTTCATTGGACGGCAAAAATCGAAAAGAATTTTCGAATAATTTTGAATCAGATGGGATGCAGTTTGTAGTTCCAAATGTTCATTTATTTAGTTTCAATAATCCTTTTGGAGCCTGTTCAAAGTGTGAAGGTTATGGAGATATCATTGGAATTGACCCTGATTTGGTAATCCCGAATACTGGACTATCAATTTATGAAGAAGCTATTGTTCCATGGAAAAGTGGGGCAATGCGAAAATACTATGATGATTTGGTAAATAATGCTTACCGTTTTGATTTTCCAATTCACAAACCCTTTTATGAGCTGGATCAAGATCAAAAAGATTTGATTTGGAAAGGAAATTCATATTTTACTGGATTAGATAAGTTTTTTAAAAAAATTGAAGCTAAGAATTATAAAATTCAAAATCGTGTTTTACTATCCAGATACAGAGGAAAAACTAGTTGTAACTCATGTCAAGGAACTCGATTAAAACCAGAAGCTGGGTATGTGAAAGTAGGTAACAAAAGTTTAGCTGAATTAGTAAATAAACCCTTAGATGATTTATTAGAATTCTTCGACAACTTAAAGCTTTCAGACCAACAGCAAGAAGTTGCCGATAGGCTTCTTATTGAAATCAAAAGTAGACTTAATTTCATTAAGGATGTAGGACTAGGTTATTTAACTTTAAATCGAAAATCAAATTCTCTTTCGGGAGGAGAATCCCAAAGGATCAACTTGGCTAATTCTTTAGGAAGTAGTTTAGTAGGTTCAATGTACATATTAGATGAGCCAAGCATTGGACTACACTCTCGAGATAACGAACGTTTAATAAAAATATTAAAACAACTTCGAGATATCGGCAACACAGTTATTGTAGTAGAACATGATGAGGAGATAATGTTAGCCTCAGATCGCATCATCGACATGGGTCCAGAAGCTGGAACACTTGGAGGTGAAATTGTTGCTGAAGGAAAAATGAAGGATATTTTGGCTGCAAAATCACTGACGACACAATATCTAACCAATCAACTGAGAATTGAAATCCCTTCCATAAGACGTTCAAGTAAAGAACAATTAATTGTTGTTGGTGCACGAGAAAACAATTTGCAAAACATAACCACACATTTCCCTTTGAATTCATTAACAGTGGTTACTGGAGTATCTGGAAGTGGAAAAAGCACCTTGGTAAAAAAAATATTATATCCTGCACTACAACGTGAATTGGGTATTTTTGTTGAGAAACCTGGGCAATTTACGGCATTAGAAGGGAACTATGATTCGATTAAACACGTAGAGTTTATAGATCAAAACCCCATTGGACGTTCCTCCAGATCCAACCCTGTTACCTATATCAAAGCTTATGATGATATTCGAGCTTTATTTACTAGCCAACCCCTTTCCAAAATGAGGAACTACCAAGCCAAGCATTTTTCGTTTAATGTTGATGGCGGGCGTTGTGAAGCTTGTAAAGGAGAAGGAGCTGTAACTATTGAAATGCAGTTTATGGCTGATGTAGTCCTTCAATGTGAGCATTGTAAGGGAAAACGCTTTAAAAAAGAAGTACGTGAAGTTCAATTCGAGAAGAAGTCTATTGATGCTATTTTAGAATTTACGGTAGATGAAGCTATGGATTTCTTTGAAAAACACTCTCAAACAAAACTTGTCAAAAAACTAGCTCCATTAAAAAAAGTTGGATTAGGTTATGTATCTCTCGGGCAATCCTCTACTTCATTATCTGGTGGAGAGGCACAGCGAATAAAACTAGCCTCTTTTATAGGTAAAGGAGATCATAGAAATAAAATACTCTTTATTTTTGATGAACCAACAACCGGATTACATTTCCACGATATCAAGAAACTTTTAACCTCTTTTGAGGCACTTCTTGATAAAGGACATTCTATCATTGTTGTTGAACACAATATTGATCTAATAAAATGTGCTGATCACATTGTAGACCTTGGACCTGAAGGAGGAAATAAAGGAGGAATTTTACTGGGAGAAGGAACCCCTGAAGAACTTGCAAAAAACAAAAAATCCTCCACTGGAAGATACTTAGCAAAGAAAATAAAAATTGTTTAACAAAATTTTAACGTTTAATTTTTGAGTTTGGCTCACTAATTGGGATTTACAAAATGGTTTAATTTCATAATTAAATTATTGGTTTAATGATTTTGTTGGCAATAGCTTATTGATACATCAATAAGCTATTGTTTTTTTAACAAACGATTTAAAAACTGATTTACCTCATTTGAAAATCCTAAAAAATAACTGATCCCCAAATAAAGTATCCCAACAAGGATCGATTTGAGAGATACCGAGACAAAAGGATGAAAATCTAAATTCACATTGACAAACATCAAATGTAAAGCAAGGATAAGAAATAAAATCCAGATTGACTTTATGCAGAAAGGGTGTATCTTAAACTTATAAAAAACCAATATAATTTTTAATGTATTAAAAATTGTTACAACAATTAAGGTAGCAATTGCTGCCCCAATAAAACCAAAGGTAGAAATGAATTGGATATTAAGTACAACTGCCGCAAAAGCTGATGCAACTGAAAAGATTAGTAAATACCGGTAGTATTTAGAATTGGTAATGATATTATTCAAACAACCCAGAGAGGCAGAAAAAAGCTTTGTAACAGAAATCAGTAAAATTATCGGTAACCCTGCAACATATCCCTTTTCTGTATTCAGAATCTCAATCAATTTATAAATATCCTGAAGGTTTACATTGATTACAACAAAAAGTAAGCCCGAAATTAATAGAAGGTTTAAAGAACTTTTTTTCAAAAGCTCTTCTAAACGAGTTTTGTTATTGGTATTTAAGGATTCTGCAACCATAGGGCTTACAATCTGAACCATTGCTCTTGAGGGGGTATCAATTACAGCTGCTATAAAAATAGCAACCATATAAAAAGAAACATAATCAGGTGTTAAATATTGTTTTATCATCGATTTATCCAAATCCAATATTATACTTGCTGAAAATCCTGTTAAGAAAATATAACTACAGTATCGTAACAACACTTTTGTGTTATTTGGAAATTCCCAATGAATTTTTGGTGTATAAATCCTCAAAGCATAGGAAAGAATCAGAAGTAACCTCAGATAATAACCAACAATCAAAGCATAAAGAAAACTATTAAAATCTAACCAACCGATCAGATAAAACGTAATTAAAATAGTAATCATAACCCGTTGATACACTTCTTTCAAAAAATTACCAAACACAGTCTTTTTCTGAATCCGAAGCCAACTGTAAAAAATTTCAAAATAAGCCGTTGAAATTGCTACACTTAAAATTAAAAACAAATAATCTGTGGCTTTGGATTGATCTTTAAAGAAATAATCCAAAACAAAATCAAATTGATAAATCATTAATGTCAAGGGGATGATTACAAATAATGGTAAAACAATAGAGAAGATTAATAAATTATCTTGATCTCGTTGAGTTTTACAAGCAGAATAAAATTTAATTACAGAGAATTGAATTCCATAAGAAAAAAGCGGTTGAATGATGTTAGAGTTTGCCAATAAGGCTCCTACTAATCCATGAAATTCTGGGCCCATGACTCTGGGGTAAAACACAATGGTGTTTAGCCCGCCCAAAGCAAACGCGAATAGTATACTTAGTATATTATAAAATGACTGTCGAGCAATGATTCCCATTAATTCATAATGATTTATTTTTGAGTTGTCGCCTCATGCCCAAGATAATAAGTCCCATTAAAACAAGGAAACTAATTAGTTGTATTTTTCCACCAAGGTGAACAACAGAGGGATCAAAAGTAAATTCAATAAGATGCTTCCCTTTAGGAATAGTCATACCTCTGAGTATGTAATTCACATTATAGTGAGGTTGTTCAACTCCATCAATAGTTGCTTTCCAACCGTATGGGTAGTACATTTCTGAAAAAACAGCAAATCCATCTTGATTGGAGTTTGATTCATATCTCAGATGTTCTGGTTCATGATGAATTAATTTAATTGAGGCTAAAGAATCTCTCAAGAATGTATTTGGTGAATTTTGAAGTGCATCAGATTCACTTACTGCAGCCGAACTAAAATTAAGGGTTGCTAGTTGTTGGTAAGTACTGTCTGGAGAACTTGTTTTAAAAAGCTTTTCTACAAACCATGCATTACCTAAAGTTTCTGGGTTCATAAAAGATTTTAATCCTCCCTCTTCTGCTTCAAACAAAATATATTTTACGTTAAGTATATTTAAAATTTCTTCACGCTGAAGGCTTTCAAACATTTGAAAAACTTCCTCATATCGCCTAGGTTTTGCACCGTGATAACCTCCAATAGCATTATGAAAGTATGAAGTTCTGGCGCCAGCTAGACGCATACTAGGTTCGTAAACTCTAAAATGACTAGTATCTTTTAAAATTAACCGATCCGCATCTGAAGTAAAAAAAGCAGTTTTAGAACGTGACTTTGAAGTAAATAAATCACGGTTCAAATATCGATTAGAAATTCCTCCAAGATCAATCAACATCAATAGCGAAATAATTATAAAGACAATATTTGATTTTAACTTTTGAAGTGAACCAGCCCATAATAATAATGCCGTAATACCCACAAAAATAACTACTCGAATAAGGTCTTCAGTGTAGACTGCTTTTCGAGCTTTATAAATTTGCTGCATCAATTCGGAACCCATGGCTTGTCGGTAATAATTGTCTGCGGCTCCTTCAAAAGAAAGCATCCCTTTTACTAAAAACAAAACTGAAGCAAGGCCTCCAAAAAGATAAATACTTTTTTTGAGAGACTCAATTTGTTGGTGTTTGGAAGCATTAAAAAAGTCAACTAAACCTATTGTAGCCAAAACTGGAAATGCAAGTTCGAGAAGTACTTGAATTGATGATACCGCTCTAAACTTTGAATAAAAAGGAACGTAATCAATAAAAAAATGAGTTAAAAAAGGTAGGTTTTTTCCCCAGGATAAAAACAAGGAAAGTAAAATCCCAAAAAACAACCATCGTTTTTGTGTATTCCAACCTAAAAATAAAGCTAAAAAGGCTAAGAAAACTATCACAATTCCTATGTAGGCTGGTGCTTCTAAAATAGGTTGATCTCCCCAATAAGTAGGAACATTTTCACTAAAACTCTTAGCTTGTTTTCGACCTGCTCCTTGCCTAATTAAATATTCATAAACCTCTGAAGAAGTCCCCAAATCTTCTCGAGACCCTCCTCCTTGAATGCGTGGAGCAATAAGATTAAGGCTTTCAAAAATTCCATAACTGAATTGAGTGATGTAATCGTAAGAAAGTCCCGATCTGGCTTCAATGGTTTCTCCAGTAGCCGATAAAGTCAGTTCACTTTTACCTCTTGTACTGAATTTTGAATACTCAGCTGTTGCCAATAATGAAGTAGCATTTAAACCCAGAGCAAAAAACCCTGCCAGAAACAAAACCCCAATTTTTTTAAAAAAATCAATATGTTGATCGTTCTTAAAGTGGTTCCAAAGTTGAACTACACCAAAAACCAGTAGTAACAGCAGTAGATAATAGGTCATCTGATAGTGATTCGCTCTAATTTGCATTGCAATAGCAAAACAGCTGAAAACAAAACCCAGAAAATATTTTTTTCTAAATACCCATTGAACTCCTGCCAAAACAAAGGGCAAATAACCCAAAGCCTGTGCCTTTGTATTGTGGCCTACTTGAATGATGATCAACAAATATGTAGATAAACCATAAGCTAATGCACCAAACAAGGCATACTTCATAGGAACACGCATTGAAAGAAAAAGGAAGTAACAACCTAAAAAGTAAAGGAATACCAGAAATATTGGATGTGGCAAAAGCCGAACAATTTTATGAATTGGGGTAAGAAAGTCAAAAGGATATTTAGCTCCCAATTGATAGGTTGGCATGCCACCAAAAGCATTATCTATCCAATACAATTCACCTCCTTTCTTTCTAGACTCTTGTAATTGTTTCGACATTCCTTGATATTGTTGAATATCTGATTGAAAGAGTTTTTTGCCTTTGATTACAGGATAAAAAACACAAAAAGAGATTCCTATAAAAATTAAAACAGCAGATAAATGAGGAAGTATGTTTTTAAACCGAATCAAATCAATCAATTTCTTCATAGTCAATGTATTCGCCTAAATCTTCCGAATTCGTTTTCGGTTTTTTGGAGTTTGTTTTTGCTTTCTGTTGCTGCTGAGACTGTTGCCTCTGAGCCATCTTAAAAAGGCGACCCAAAAAAAAGCGAATGAACCAAGGGGCAAGCTTCCTTAGTAAAAAGATCACTGCAAAAATTATGAGGATAAATTCTAACAAGCTGAGCTATTTAATAAATCAAATTTAACTATTTAGATGGATTTAATACCCATCTTGACAGCTAAAATAAATAGCATATTTCTTAAAAAGCACTTATATTGCTCTAAATAATAAAACATGGGTAAAGGATTTTTTTGGGGAATCTTAATTTTACTGAATACTCCCCTTTTTTCTCAATATACAGAGCAAATAAATTCGAATCGTCCAGGAATGTCTATCGGCGCATTTTCTGTGGGCACTGGTGTAATTCAATTTGAAGCAGGAGGAGAATTTCGATCATACAAACACAAAGGGTACAACAACTCAACAGTTAATGGAATGGTAGGTTTTTTTTCTGTACGATGGGGTTTTCTTAAAGAACAGTTAGAATTGACTTATGAAGGCTCTTACCTTCTAGACAAACTTACCAATAAACTAATTGAACCCAATCTAAGTTATCTGCGAGATGATTTTTTTAGCAATTTCATAGGAGTCAAATATTTGGTTTATGATCCATTTAAAAAAGGAATTGAAACAGATGTTTACAGTTGGAAAGCAAACAATTCATTTCGCTTACGGGATTTAATTCCAGCAGTTTCAGTAACCTTAGGAGCAAATTTTAATATCAAAGAAGCCGATAACACCTATCCCTATGGAGATGTTTTTAATAACCTTCATCGTCCAGGCTTTTTCCTGAACATAAACAGAAGGGGAATTGTTGAACCCTTAATTAGTTATCGAGGAAACCTTGCAACACAATCTCATTTTTTGGGGACTTGGGTTTTTGTAACCAACTTGACTTATAATCGAATCACATCAGATTACGAAGAACAAAGTTATATTTTAACCCTTACCCATACCTTCAGTCCCAAATGGTCTGTTTACCTTGAAAATCATGGGATTTATAGCGATATCTATTCGGATCAAATCCTTAGGACTGGTGCAGCTTATTTATTAAATGATGATATCCAAATCGAAGGGACTATTGGTTCAAACATCAAAGATTCTCCTTCATTTTTCTCATTCAATGCTGGGATATCTTACCGACTGGATTTTCATAAGGATAAAAATCCCGAAGCAATAAAAGAGGCAAAAGCAGCTGATAAAGCCATGAAAAAAGAACGAAGAAAATTAGAAAAAGGAGCGAGAAAAGCAACTAAATCCCAAAAGAAAGGGCAAAGAAGAGCACGGAAAAATTAATTCTATGATTCAGATTAAAAAAGTAGAATCCAAAAGCGATTTTAAAGCCTTTGTTAAATTCTCATTTAAACTATACAAGGGAAATCCATTTTGGGTTCCTCCCATCATTAATGAAGAATTGAATTTAATTGATGTTAAAAAAAACCCTGTATTTCAAAATGCAGAGGCTGAGTTTTTTCTAGCTTATATAAATGATGAAGTAGTTGGACGAATAGCAGCAATAATAAATTGGATTGAAGTTAATCAATTAAAAAAAAGAAAGATGCGCTTTGGTTGGTTCGACTGTATTGACAATCAAAAAGTAAGTCAATCTTTGTTAAATGAAGTAGAACGCCTAGGTAAAGAAAAGCAAATGGAATTTGTGGAAGGTCCTGTAGGGTTTTCAAATCTCGACAAAGCCGGACTTCTTGTCTATGGTTTTGAAGAGATGAATACGATGATAACTCAATACAATTTCCCATACTATTCGGATCATTTAAAAGCCTTAGGTTACAAAAAACTTGCCCAATGGGTCGAGTATGAAATTAAAATTTCGTCTTTCGAAGATTCACCTGAAAAAGTTAAGCGATTTGGTCGTTTGATATTTGATCGCTACAAACTCCATCTTATCGATTTTAAAAAAACAAGCGATATTCTTCCTTATGTCGATCAAATGTTTCAATTGTTGACCGATACCTATAAAAAGCTTCAAACCTTTGTGCCCATACAACCCAACCAAATAAAACATTACAAGGAAAAGTATTTTAAATATATTCATCCCGATTTCATAAAATGTGTAGCAGATCAAAATGACCGCCTGATAGCCTTTGTAATAACGATGCCTTCATTTACAAAAGCCCTCAAAAAAGCTAATGGAAGTTACTTTCCTTTTGGATTTCTCAGGATTTTATGGGCTCAGAATTTTAACAATAGAGCCTCATTTTATCTCATTGGTGTTCATCCAGAATACCAAAACAAAGGGGTTACGGCAATACTTTTCAATGAAATTCAAAAGACATTTAATAAAAGGGGGATTACAATCGTAGAAACCAATCCAGAACTGGAAGAAAATAAAGCCATACAACAAATGTGGAAAAATTATGAGAACCGTCAGCATAAGAAAAGAGCAACGTTCACAAAACAATTATAATTTTTTAAAACTCTAAAGTTGAATTTACAGAGAATAAGAATTGAAAAAACAGAAAGCCGCTGTTAATCGTATTAATGTTTAAGTTTGCACTATGATAAATGAAGGAACAATAATCGCACTTTCTACAGCTTCTGGTTCAGGAGCGATAGCCCTTATCCGTCTCTCTGGTCCAAATGCTATTCATCTTACTGATGAGGTATTTAGAGCACGGTCAGGGAAAAAATTAGTGTCTCAAAAAAGCCATAGCATTCATTTAGGAGAAATTAGAGATGGCGAAAGTATTATTGATGAAGTTTTGGTAAGTGTATTCAAAAACCCAAACTCATACACCGGAGAGAATGTAGTCGAAATATCCTGCCATGGGAGTCCATATATTCAACAGCAAATCATAAAAATTTTAATTGAAAGAGGTGCAATCACTGCAAAATCTGGAGAATTTACTTTACGAGCCTTTATGAATGGAAAAATGGATTTATCTCAGGCAGAGGCAGTTGCTGATTTAATATCATCTGAAAATGAAGCTAGTCATCAACTGGCAATGCAACAAATGCGAGGTGGATTTAGCAATGAAATAAAAAATTTAAGACAAGAGCTTTTGAACTTTGCTTCTTTGATTGAATTGGAATTAGATTTTGCTGAAGAAGATGTAGATTTTGCTGATCGAAAAGAATTGGAAAACTTAATCTTAAAAATCCAAACTGTTTTAAAACAACTACTCGATTCTTTTGCAATGGGTAATGTGATCAAAAAAGGAGTTCCAGTTGCAATAGTAGGCCCACCCAATGTGGGAAAATCTACTCTTTTAAATTGCTTACTCAATGAAGATAAAGCCATTATTAGTGATATCGCCGGAACCACCAGAGATAGTATTGAAGATGAAATAACGTTAGATGGAGTGTGCTTCCGTTTTATTGATACCGCAGGTATTCGAGATACACAAGACACCATTGAGAAAATTGGAATAAAAAAAACTTTTGATAAGATTGAACTTGCAGCTTTTGTTTTGAATTTAGTAGACTCCAAAGACTATCTTAAAAATAAAAGTTCCGTGCAAAAAGATTTACAAAAATTCAAAAAACAATATCCAGAAAAAAAACTTCTGGTAGTTTTTAATAAAGAAGATCAAATTCAAAATAAGAGTTTTCCTGAATTTATTGAAGGATTTCCTATTCTGTCGATTAGTGCCAAAATGAATTCAAATATTGATCAGCTTATTTTTCTTTTAACTCAACATTTTAAATTAAATCCAACTCTAAATCAAAGTATAATAACAAACTCTAGGCATTATGGAGCTCTACATGCTGCTCAAAAAGAAGTACTTGCTATTCAAAACGGGCTACGTAAGGGTTTGAGTGGAGATTTGCTAGCAATTGATCTGAGACAAGCCCTTTATCACTTGGGTGAAATCAGTGGAGAAGTAACCAATGATGAATTATTGGGAAATATTTTTGCAAACTTCTGTATTGGAAAGTAACTTCTATGGCATTGACTGCAACGAACTGTCAAAAGTATTAATATATTAGGTCTTTAACCTTTAATTTATTTTTTCAAAATTTGCTGTCAGAAATAAATCGGAATTAATATTTAATGTAATTAAAGGCTCATTTTTATAATAAGTTCTTGAGCTCCAATAACACTTGTTACAAATGTGTATTGTCCAACCTGTAAACTTGAATCCTTCATCAGTTGTCACCGATATATTTAATTCAGTATCTCTATCAAATTCATCTGCAAGTTTACCTGTTAATGTAACTCCTCCTCCTGTATTTGTTAGGGATGTTATAGGGACAGTTGCTAAATCAGTTTCTTTTATAATACCTTGTTGAGACGAAATTTTTATAGTTCCGCCATTTGATGGATTAATAAAAAGTGCATATCGCATTACATTTTCATCTGATTTACTGTTTTCTATAATTTCAATTTCCACGCTATCTTTACTACAAGAAAGAACAGTTAAAACAATTAGTAGAAGTACAATTTTCTTCAATTTGTTTGATTTTAAATTACAAGTAAAGTTACTAAATCCATCTCACAAACTGACCTATATAAAAGTAAAACAAGAAACAGACATTTTAGAATAACTATCTAAAAACCAATTACATAACTTGTATTTAATAAAATAAAAACCCCCTAAAATATTAGAGGGTTATGCTTAATGCAAAGAATAAGTTATTCTTTTACAGCGAAAACAATCGGTTGAAAGATGGGTTGAGATGAAAATCCGTCTGGATTTAAAGTTGCCATCTTTGAGTTTTTTGCTACCATTGGATCTAAAGTAGTATTTGCTCTATATTTCATTAGCTCTTCCAAACTATTGAACATATCCCAAGTAACTGCTGTTGACCATTTTGAATTCAAAGGAGCAAGCTTTCTTCCAACACCCCAATTAACCATGCCCATTTTTTCCATGTTAGAATCAAAATGGTCTTTCCATAGGCTTTTGTTTTCAGCTATAAATCCATTTAAATCTTTGGGTCGAGCAAAATTGAATTGTATTATTTTTCCTAGACCTTTGGCAACACTAACTTCGTCTTGAAAAATCAATCGCGCATCTCTAGTCCATTTAAAACCTTTTGATAGTTCAGCAACTAATGCTTGTTCATCTTTGCTTAAAACTTTTGATGCATTGTTCCACCAAGAATTTTTTTCGCTAAAAAGTTCATCAATTCCATTGTTTGACTGAACAAACAAATAATTCATTCTTTCCTCGTTATCTATGTTATCCATAGTAACCCTTTTTAAAAATGCCCAAAAAGCTATGTCTCCATTTTCAACTGCATTTTGAGCGACTTTCTGCATATAAATAGATTGAACTTTTTCAAAAGCTTCGAGATCACCTTCAACACGAACCATGTGCATGGAAAAAACTTGATAAACTTGAGCATAAGATAAGCTAACACTAAATAGTACTAAAAAACTAAAAAATATTTTTTTCATTGTTGTTCATTTATAATTAATAATACCTAAAAATAAAATATTGATTGTGAATAACAACTATAAATTACTAAAAATTCATTTGAAAAAAAATGATGCCAATCAGAAATAAATAAATTATTTTTTTGAATTCAAATATTTATTTATTTTTAAATATAGTATGTAATTATTAATGTTAAATCTATTTAACGGTTTTGCATTTAAAAAAATATTAGAATTAACCAGATTAATTGAACTTCAATTAGATGATACTTTCATATCTTTGAGATACAAAAAAATAATTATGGGAGTTGGAGGGATAGTTGTAATAACATTTTTATTTTGCATGGCATTGATGATTGTTATTGAAATAATAGAACGTATTTAAAAAGACAAATTGTATGGAAACCTACAGGTGTGAAAAATGTGATATGGCTGTGAATGCCAGTTGTGCTAGTTGTAATGAACCTCTAGTTAATGGATCTCTTCAATTAGAAGATGGCAGTAGTGTACAAATCTCGGAATGTCCAAAGTGTGAGGGCAAGATAAAGTCTCCACAATGTTGTGGTATGGATATGAGCTGTTCAGTTTAATTGATCTAACAAACCCAACAAAATTCAATAAAGTAAATACTCAACAATAGAAGCCTTATGGAATGGTATTTAAAAAACAGATGGTGGATATGGACCATTACTAGTCTTTACTTGATATATCGTCTTATAATCTCAATTTACTATTAATTAAAAAACAAAAACAACTAACATTTCATGCAATCAACTGATCTAAGTTATAAACTTCCCGGATGGAACGAAGAATCTCGTTTTGAAAAAATCCATAACCTTACTTTTAAAAATACTGAAGAAGCTTCAAAATTAGTTGCAAATGAAATAGCCGATGCAATTCGGGATTGTACCGCAGGATATTATGTTTTAGGTCTTGCTACGGGTTCTTCTCCTATCGGAGTTTACAAAGAACTTGTCCGTCTTCACAATGAGGAGGGTCTTAGTTTTAAGAAAGTAGTTTCTTTTAATCTAGATGAATATTTTGGTCTTAAAAAAGAAGATAAACAAAGCTACCACAGCTTTATGCACAACCACTTATTCGATCATATTGACATTTTAAAAGAAAATATTTTTATCCCAGATGGAGATATTAAAGAATCAGAATTAACCGCATTTTGTAATGAATATGAATCAAAAATTGATTCCTTTGGAGGGGTCGATTTTCAATTGCTAGGTATTGGGAGAACGGCTCATATCGGATTTAATGAGCCTGGATCACACATCAATTCTTTAACTCGAATCATTGCTCTGGATCCCATAACTAGAGAAGATGCAGCTGAAGATTTCAATGGTCTTAACTTGGTTCCAACCAAAGCAATAACCATGGGGATCGGTTCTATCCTCAAAGCAAAAAGAATTATTTTGTTGGGTTGGGGTCACAAAAAAGCGGGTGTAATAGCTCAAACCATTGAAAAAGAAATTACAAGTATTTATCCAGCATCATTTTTACAAAACCACAGCAATTGTACTTTTGTAACCGATGAAGAAGCCAGCGCAGAGCTAACCAAACACAAAACTCCTTGGCTTGTAAAAGAATGTAATTGGACTGAAACACTCATTAAAAAGGCAATTGTATGGTTGAGTAACCAAACTCAAAAACCCATTCTAAAATTGACCAACCGAGATTACAATGAACATGGTTTATCCAGTTTAATTGCCTCTCAAGGACAACCTTATGAATTGAATATTTGTATGTTCAATCAGCTCCAACATACCATAACAGGATGGCCAGGAGGAAAACCCAATCACGATGATACAAACCGACCAGAACGTGCAAATCCTGCTAAAAAAAGAGTACTTATTTTCAGTCCCCACCCAGATGATGATGTTATTTCAATGGGAGGTACATTTGCTCGACTTATCGACCAAGGCCACGAAGTTCATGTAGCCTACCAAACTTCTGGAAATATCGCAGTAACTGATGAAGAAGCATTAAAATTTATTGAAGTTGCTGAAAATTCTTTCCTCAAAAACTCTAATAATACTGTAAACTTAACTGCTTTAAAAGAAGAATTTAATAAAAATGACGGATCATCATCTCGTGAAGTCCTCAACATCAAAGGAGCTGTAAGAAGAAGTGAGTGCATTGCTGCGGCACGTTTTCTTGAACTACCAACAGAACAATTGCATTTCCTAAACCTTCCTTTTTATGAAACAGGGAGAATTATAAAAAATGAACCCAACTCTAAAGATTATAAAATCACACAAGATTTAATTGAAAAAATAAAACCCCATCAGATTTTTGCTGCCGGTGATTTAGCAGACCCTCACGGTACCCACCGTACTTGCCTAAATGTTATTTTCAAAGTTCTTGAAGACATGAAAAACGAGGCCTACATGAATGATTGTAGGGTTTGGCTATATCGAGGGGCATGGCAAGAATGGGATATTGAAGATATCGAAATGGCTGTTCCCTTGAGTCCTGACCAAGTAATCCAAAAACGAAATGCAATCCTTTTTCATCAGTCCCAAAAAGATAAGGTAATGTTTCAAGGAAAAGACAATAGAGAATTTTGGGTACGTGCCGAACAACGGAACCAAACAACAGCATCACTCTACAATCAGCTCGGAATGGCAGAATACGAGGCAATGGAAGCATTCAAACAATATGTTTTTAATTAATTACAAACTTTTTAAGGTTGGGAAGTAAATATTTGTACTATTGTTGAATCATACAAAGTGAATTTCAGATTTACCTACTCCTTCCAAGGTATATTAGGAGAACGATAGTAATTTATTGATAAAGAATCGAGTAAAACACCATGTTCTATGAGTCTGTTTTCATATTCCTCCCAATTTCTTTGATTGGTTTGAGACCATCCAATCTCTGCATATCCCAAAAGTCTGGGGAAAGCCAGATAAGATAATTCGTCAAAGTTTGATATGGTTTCACTCCAAAGAGGAGCCTCGATTCCAATAATATTTTCTTCTTTGATTCCCTCAACCAATTTTTCTGGAATCCAATCATATGCTTTTTTGATGCTAATATAAGAGGCCCAATGCAAGCCAAATGGAGAAAGACTATCGTATTGCATATCTAAATAAGCATATTGAGCCGGAGATATTAGAATTTTTGCGTTTTTTTTGATTGCTCCTTGAGCGTTTTTAGCATCAGCCCAATATTGAGCTACAGTATTGGATTTTAAATCAGAGGATTGAATTTCATCCCACCCCATTACTTTTTTCCCATATTTGAGAATTATATCTTGAGTTCGGTTGATAAAAACAATATAATCTTCTTCTTTAGTAACATGAGATTCATCTCCCCCTAAGTGGAAATAAGGACCAGGTGTTATTTCAGTAATTTCACGAATAACATCATCCAAAAACTGGAATGTAACTTCTTTATCTACACACAAGGTGCTAAACCCAACCTCAGTTCCCGTATACAAACTAGTGCTTTTTCCGTCACAGTTGAGTTCAGGGTATGAGGCTAAAGCCGCATTGGTGTGACCAGGAATATCAATTTCTGGAATTATGGTTATAAAACGTTCTTGGGCATAGGAAATCAGTTCTTTGTACTCCTCTTGGGTATAAAAACCGCCAGGGCCTCCTCCTACTTCAGTACTACCGCCATAAGAAGTCAATTTGGGCCATGACTTGATTTCGATTCTCCAACCTTGATCATCGGATAAATGCAAATGCAGGTTGTTTATTTTGTACAGAGCCAACAAATCAATATACTTTTTAACTTCCTCTAAAGTAAAAAAGTGACGAGCAACATCAAGCATTGCTCCTCGATAACCATACTTAGGCATGTCACTAATTACACCTGTAGGAAGGTAATCGTGGTTTGATGACAGATTTTGGAATCTCAACAATTGATCTAAAGTTGTAATGGCTCTATAAAACCCAGCTTCATTAGAGGAACTGATTTGGATTACCTTTTTTGAAATTTTTATTTCATAGGCTTCATCAGATTCAAACTCCTCTTTGACCAATTCAATTTTTGAATGTAAGAAAGGAATTCCCTCATTGAAAGTAAGTGTTTGCAATGAATGCGTTTCCCAGGTGTTTTTTAATTGAATTGCAGTTTTTTTGAGCGAAGCATCCTGTTCATCAAAATATAAGATAGTTTTGGATTTAATGAAAAAAGCACCTCCTGTTTCCTTTAGGCTGTTCGCAATAGGAATTAATGGAAAAGTTTCTAAGTGGGTTTCGATTTGCTTTTCACAATGAACAAAAAAAAGGATACTTAATACAACAATTAAAAATTTAAAATTTTTCATTAAGGGGTTAGTTTGGAGTTAATATATTTTTGAAATTACTCTATCTAAAAGGTTTTTTGTTTTTATAATTCCTTCTTCCTCTGAAATTGAATTTCCTTCAAATTCGATTCCTACATATCCAGAGTAATTGTTCTGGTGTGCAATTGATATCATTTTATAAAAATCAGCTTTAGTTTCGTTGCCTTGCGCATCAAATTCATAGGATTTAGCACTTAATGCTTTTGCAAAAGGCATCAATTCTTCCATTCCTTGATATTTATCGTATTCTGTAATGCAGCTTTGCCCCTCTCCTCGTTTGATACAAAAATTTCCAAAGTCTGGTAATGTACCTGTGTTTTTATACTTTACATTTTGCATTACACCTGATAACCAGCTACCATCAGAAGATAAGCCACCATGATTTTCTACTAATATGTTAATTCCATGTGGTTCTGCAAACTCAGCTAAACGGTTTAAAGAATCAATACCTGCCTTTTGGGCTTCTGTTTTATCTTCTCCACCAGCCAAGTTAACTCGAATTGCATGACATCCCAAGGTATGTGCGGCTTCAACCCATTTATAGTGATTTTCAATAGCTTCCATTCTTTTCTTCGAATCTTTATCTGCCATGAATCCTTCACCATCGATCATGATCAAAATATTTTGCTGTTGATGATCTTCAGCACGGGAATTCATTTCTTTTAAATAAGTCATGTCTTTGGCTTTATCCTTGAAAAATGCATTAACATATTCCAAGCCTACACAACCAAAACTTTGAGCTTTTTCAGCAAATTCTAAATGATTCATTTTGCCACTAAATAATTTGTTGTGCAAAGACCATTGGGCTAATGAGATTTGTAAGGTTGGTTTTGAAATGTTATCTATAAATAAACCCGATGCCTGAACCGGATTTATAAATGTCAAACCGGCACCAACAGTTAATGTTCCTGTTATGAATTTTCTTCTGTCCATGATTGATTTGTTAATTTGTGGTGTAAGTTATTAATTTTTCGTTATTCTGTGAGATTAAGATTAAATCTCTATCGGACATCTTAAGCTGTTCGATATGTTTTCCAGAAAAAGGTACTCTAAAACCTGTTTCCGTTTGATCGAGTACATTCATATTAAATTGATTATCAATTGTAATAACTACTCCTTCACTTGCATTCTTGGGGCCAGTAAATACTTCAAAAGCATTGTCATTACCCACAAGAAGTATCTTTTTTGTTCCTTGTTGTGAATCATCTGTCCAAACTTCAGCATCAAAAATTGGAGAAAATTGAGCCTCTACCGGCAGTTCGTGTTGTATGAATATTCCATCTTTATTTTCGAAAATTGATGAACTGTAAGTATAAATCTTCAAAGTAGCTGCTTTTTCTAATTCTTCTGGGGTCAAAATATTTTCTAGAGAAGCATTTGCATATAATGCATAATTTTTGAACTCCTTCTTTTTGTATTGCAGTTGATTTAAAAAATTATTACGTAAATGAATGGGAGAATACCGACCGTTTTCTGGGGCAAAAACCAACGGTTCATTCTTACCATTTCCTGTAAAGTCGGCATACTTCATAAGCATAGGCTCCTTTACAGAAATCGAGTAAGGATTGTTCCACCCTTGATTTCCAACTATCAAATCCAAATCCCCATCATCATCTAAATCAGATACAGTAATTGAATTCCATGCTCCATCAATGTTTGTGGGGAAGTAAGATTCAGATTGAATGAAATGATCTTTTTTGTTGATCAATGCTTGAATACTACCCCATTCTGTGGATAAAACTAGATCGTTTAAACCATCCTGGTCGAGATCAACTAATTCTGCATCGGTTATCATTCCGAGATAACCTTCATTTGGTAAAAATTTATCCGTTTTATTCTCAAAAACACCTTTATTATTAATCAATAAAACTGTTTGTGGAGACTCAGGGAAATTATAAGGTCTTACCCTAGCGGTTACTAATAAATCTATATCTTGATCACCGTCAACATCAAATGGAAGTACTTTAGATGTAGCTTCTGTAAACTTTGGAAGTGCTTTATTATTGGGTGTGAAATTCCCTTTTCCGTCATTCAGCATTAATTCATCTTGAAGGATTTCGGGATTATTTTCTCCATTATGACCATACCCCAAGTAAAGGTCGAGATCTTGATCTTGATCTGCATCAAAAAGAGAGAGAGCAACCACTTCTTTTTGGGGGTTAATAAAAGTAAATTTTAATTTTTCAAATCTTTTATCATTTTGACTAAATAACACACTTTGTTGTCCCTTTGCTCCCCCTAAAATAACATCTTCACGCCCATCTCCGTTAATATCTCCAACAGCTATTGCTGGCCCCTCATTACTGTAGATGCGCTGTTGTAATTCATCTGTGAAAAAATCATAACTTTTGTTCTCTTGGTGTTCAAAATCCAAGCCCGTTAAAGTCGATGCTTCTTTGAAAAACTGAGGCTTTGGAGTCCTTTTATTAATTTGCTGCTTTGCGATAGTATCATGGGAAATTTCGATAAGGGTATTGATCGACAGGTTATACAATGTACTGCTTTCTTTATCGTTCCAATAAATTTTTAATGAATCTATTGTATTCTTTTTTTCTAGTCCAAAATGAAGTGTAGTACCTGTAGAGGAAAGATAGCCTCGGTAAGGATTTATTTTTTCTTTTTGAAAGGTTCCTTGATGATATAGTTCCACACGCGTGTGCAATGCTTGAGTGTTATTAGCAGGTCCTTTTAATTTCACATTTAAAAAATTGTTTTCTGAAAATTTATTTTCAAAAATAAAAGCAGTATCGTTTAGGTTGTTTACAACGATATCAAGGTCTCCATCCTGGTCTAAATCTGCAAGAGCCTGACCATAGGAGTAAGAATCATAATCCATTCCCCAGAGTTTGGTTTGATCATTAAATTCATTTCTTTTTGAATTTTGAAACATCACATTGGGAAGTTTAACTCTTGGAATCATATCCAAAAAATCTTGGTTTGTTGCTAAGATACTTTCATAGCTTCCGCGATAGTTTATAAAATCTAAATCGGTTAAATCACGTGGAAATCCATTTGTAATATAGAGGTCTTTAAAACCGTCGTCGTCAAAATCAGCGAGGAGTGGAGACCAACTCCAGTCGGTGTTGCTGACGTGTGCTAATTGGCTGATTTCATGAAAAGTATTTTCTTGATTTACATAAAGGCAATTTCTCATGTACTGCGGTTTTTCTTTGTACATGTCTAAAAGATCATAGAACAGAAAATTGGTCTTCGAAAACATTTGTTTGGTTCTACTTGATGTTCTGGGAAGCATATCTAATGTTATTAAATCTTCCTGACCATCATTGTTGAAATCTGCCACATCGACTCCCATAGAACTGAAGCTTTGATGTTTAAAATAGCTGTCGATTTCTTCTTCAAAGGTTCCATCTTTTTGATTAATGTACATCGCACTGCTAGTTACAAAATCATTACTTACAAAAATATCCAGCCAACCATCATCATTGGCATCAAAAATATTGGCTGACAAAGAAAAAGCATCATTTAATATACCACTCTCTTCGGTTACATCAACAAAGTGAGTGCCATCCAAATTTTTGAAGAGTATATTTACATTATTGCGGTCTTTATTTTTTTGAAAATTTCTTTTACTCAACACATCTCCCCTGTTGGTAAAATGATTGTTGATTAAAAACATATCCATAAGACCGTCTTTATTGTAATCAAAAAAGTAGCTGTTGATTGAAAATCCATCATAATCCAAGCCATAATCTTTAGCTTTATTTACAAACTGGGGAATACCCTCTGAATCCAGCCCTTGATTTTCAAGAAGAATGTTTTTTCTGTTAGTTGCTGAACCCTTACCCGAAACGGCAATATGCATGTCTAGCCAACCATCATTATTAATGTCTATTACGGAAACTCCCATTGACCAGAAGCCAGAACAACCTGCATTTGCTTTTTGTGTAATATCTTTAAATTTCAAATCCCCATTATTCAAATAGAGAGCATTATCAACCACGTTTCCTGTGAAATAAATATCTTCTAATCCATCATTATTAAAATCGGCTAAAGCAACTCCTCCACCATTGTACATGTACTCGTACAACAATATGTTGAGAGAATCGGATTCAGTTACTTTATTATTGAAAAAAACTTGGGAATCTTTTGAAGGAATGAGTTCCATATTTGTGTTTTTTCCACAACGAGTAGAAATAAGTAATAAAAAAAATAATCCAAGGTAAATGCGCATAGTGTGAGTATTTAAAAAGACAAAGCCCTATTAAAAATAGGGCCTTGTGTAATACTAATTAATTAGAATTTAATATCTAAATCAAATAGTCCTAATATTTAAAAGCCAGGGTTCTGTGTGATTACACCACCACTTCCATCAATAGCCGTTAAAGGAATTGGGAAACGATTGTGCTTAGACTGATAAACCTGTCCTTTTCCAAAGGGTACAATTGTTTCAGATTCAACAGCGATGTAAGCATTGATTACCTGCTCAGCGTTCCCCCATCTTCTTAAATCAAAAGTACGGTGGCCTTCCATCGCAAGCTCTAAACGACGCTCAAAACGTACCGCTTTACGAGCAGTAGCTTGTGCTCCAGTCCAAGGATCATTATATAATCCAATTGAATAGTTTGCCGCATCAGCTCCAGTTGCATCTTTTACAGTAGCCATTGATTGAGCACGCTGACGAATTTGATTTACTTGACCTCTTGCTGTTTCAAGATTTCCAGTTTCAACATTCGCTTCAGCAGCCATAAGTAAAACATCCGCATAACGCATAATGTGGTAATTGATTCCTGAAAGTTGCTGTCCCCAGCCACCAGAACCAATGTTGGCAGCATCACCGTTGGTGTAAACATTCTTTTTGGGTAGATAAGGTCCAGAAATATCAGCGAATGATGCACGAATCCAATCTTTACCAATGTGAGGGCCATATCCATTATAGTCGATTCCACGTCTTCCAACGGTAAAATCTAAACGAGGATCTAAAGTACCTGTTTCAGTAGTAAAAGGCTCAGAGCTTTCTACATTAGGATTAGCGTCGTTTTTAACGTGAGTGTTTTGAAAAGTATCAAGTAGTGGTAAACCATCTGCATCAGTTTGATAAGCGTCAACTAGATCTTGTGTTGGTTGATAAAAACCACAACAAGAACCGAATGGTCCACCTCCGGGGTAGTTTAATGCTCCTGTTGCATTTCCTTGCATAGACTGTGCGTCGTCTGCAGAGTATTGAATTGCAAAGATTGCTTCAACCCCATTTTCTGTTGCAGCCTTAAAGTTGTCCACAAGATTAGGGTGAAGACCATAAGCTCCACTAGAAACTACTGCATCTAAATTTGCTTTTGCATCAGCCCATTTACCTTGATATAACAGTGCTTTCCCTAAAAATGCTTGAGCTGCCCAACTAAGTGGACGGCCTGGTTGTGTATAATTACCAGTTCTAGAACTTGGTAAATTATCTTTTGCATAGGTAAAGTCTGCTTCAATTGCTGCCCAAAGTGCATCTTCAGTTGCATTTGGCTGATTATATTCAATATCTACAACATTCTGATCAGAAATTAACGGGAAAACTCCAAAGGTTTTTTTCAATTCAAAATGGAAGTGTCCTCTTAAAAACATTGCTTGAGCTCTTTGACTAACCAAAGTAGCGCCAGTATCGTCAATACTATTAATTAATTTAATAACTGCATTAGCTCTTTGAACTCCTGCAAATAAAACTGACCAACGAGCTAGAAAATAACCATTGGCAGTTTGCCAGTTGTACAACTCCAATTCAAATAAATCTGCTTGATCCGAATCAGTACTCCCTTTGTGAGCGTCATCCGAAACAACATCCATTACCCAGTTATCCGCGCTACGTCCCCATTCATTACCTTGGGAATTTTGACGTATCCCGTCGAGTACAGAATAAGCTCCTGTTAGTAATAAATCTACACCTTGTGCATTACCTAATTGAGAGTCACTTAGAGCTCCAATAGGATTGATATCAGTAAATTCTTCTGAACATCCTATGCTAAGAAAAATTATACTTAATAAAGTTATTGTTATTTTTTTCATGTTTAATTAATTAAAAGTTTATGTTAAGTCCTACGGTTGTAATCCTAGCTTGAGGGTAGATACCTTCGTCAACTCCAATTGTTTGAGCTCCTCTTCCAACAACCTCTGGATCCAGTCCGTCGTAGTCAGTTATTGTAAACAAGTTTGCACCTGATACGTAAATACGTAAACCGCTTAAACCTGCTTTTTGTATAACAGCATCATCAAATGTGTATCCTAGTTGAAGGGTTTTTAAACGAATAAAAGATCCATCTTCAACAAAAAATGAATTTGGTTGAGTTTCAGAGTTAGAAATTGACTCACTAAGTGCGGGTTGTATTCCTGTTCCAGCATTCAACACACGTACACTTCTGTTTCCGTTGAAAAATGTTGGGAAGTCTGAGTAAATCTTTGAATAGTTATAAATATCATTTCCTTGAGATCCATTGAAGAATGCAGAAAGGTCAAAGTTTTTGTAACCTAAGTTAAGGTTTAATCCCCATGTGTAATCTGGGTGTGGAGAACCGATGAAATCTCTATCACCATCAGTAATTCCAGCTACACCGTCAACTTCAGCGTAAGTGAAACGTCCATTAGAGTCAAGACCTGTAACTCTTCTTCCGTAGAAAGAAGAAATAGGTTGCCCAACCTGGGTACGTGTAACAGCTCCTCCTCTGTAACCGGAATATCCTGCAGTTGGTGAGTCATTTACTAAAGCAGTAACTTCGTTTTTATAACTTGATAAGTTAAAAGATGCTTCATAGCTTAATCCACTTGATGTTTCGTCTGCATAAGAAATTAAGAAGTCAACCCCTTTATTGCTTACACTTCCAAAGTTTACATATGGAGCACTTGCATCAATTGCTGTTGTTCCAATTTTTTGGTTGTCTTGCACAATTAAGTTTTCAGTATCGATTTCAAAGTATTCAATAGAAGAATTTAATTTTCCTGAGAATAAACTAATATCTAGACCTAAGTTTTTACTTACACTAGTTTCCCATTTAAGGTTTGGATTACCCACACTCAATAATATGGCTCCAGATTGTTTTGAACCTCGTGCACCCGAGAATGAATAGAACGATTGAGATTCATTCAATCCAGAAATACTAACATCTGGATTAGAAGCTGGTAATTCTTGGTTTCCTAATTCTCCGTATGAAACTCTTAACTTCAAGTTAGAGATTATACTGCTTGAGAAAAAGTCTTCTTTATCTATAACCCAACCAAAACTTGCAGAAGGGAATAATTCACCTTGATTTTCCTCAGCAAAACGAGATGTTTGGTCTCTACGAACAGTTGCTGTTACAAGATAACGATCTTTGAAGCTGTAGTTTGCAGATGCAAATACAGATGCTAATGAGTTTGAAGATTCTGATGCACTATTGATAATTGGAGTGCCCTCTCCATTACTCAATAAATAGTAATCGGGGGTTTCGAATAAGAAAGTAGCACGGGCTACATTATGGCCTTTGAAAAATACTTTATTAGCCTCATATCCTACAAATGCTTCAACTCTGTGGTCACCCAACTCTTTTGTATAGCTAAGTGTGTTTGTCCAAACCCATTCGTATTGATTGAATGTTTGCTCAGTTAAAGTTTGTGATCCACCTGTCTCTGCTTCTGGTGTTGCAGGAGAGTAAGAACGTCTGCTGAAGTTTCTCATTTGTCCACCAAGTGAAGTTTTAAATCTGAAATCATCTCCAAGTTTCAACTCAGCATAAATATCTCCTAGTAATCTTAGAGATTTATTGTAATCATCCTTACCACGTATTAGTGTAGCGTAAGGTGTGTTTGCATTACCCAATCCAAGAGAGGTTGCATAAATTCCAGAAAAATCTCCATCGTCTTCACGAAGAGGAATTAAGGGAGAAGAACGCAATGCTGTTTCTACTTGGTTTCCGTTACGTTCTTTATCAACAGTTGCATTTAAATGCTGACCCACTCTTAAGATGTTTCCAACTTTGTAAGAGGAATTTGCACGAATACCAGCTCTTTCATAACCAGTTTCAATTTGAATACCATCACGTTTGAGGTAGTTTAAAGAGAAGAGTGAGCTACCCTTTTCAGTTCCATTTTGAACGGAAAAAGAGATGTTTGTTGTTGGTGCTGCATCAAAAATTGCATCTAGCCAATCTGTTCCATTTGGATTTACAGTTGAAGATTGCTCAGCGCTTATACCCTGGATAGTACCAGGTATAACAGGAGAAGCTCCGCTTCCATATTGAGGATGAGTGAGAGCACTTCCATCATTTCTTTTACTTTCCCAAATCATTTGACCGTGCTGTTCAGCATTAAGTAATTGTGGAAGGTTGACAGCTTGAGACATCCCAGTAGATATTTCCAATGAAACTTTTGATCCTCTGGTAGCTTTACCACTTTTAGTAGTAATCACAATTACTCCATTCGAAGCTCGTGATCCGTATACAGCAGCAGCTCCATCCTTAAGAACGTTCATCTGTGCTATATCGGAGGGATTCAAACTATTAAGTACGAAAGCATCGTTGGTTTGAACACCATCAATAACATATAATGGATCATTATTGTTCGGAGTACCGTATCCACGAATTCTTACTGTTGGTGCTGAACCTGGTTGACCGTTTGTAACAACAGACACCCCAGAAACTCTACCCTGTAATACTTCAGCAGCGTTTACAACTGGTACCTTAACAGCATCAGCTACGTCAACAGTTGCGACAGCTCCAGTTACGCTTCCACGTGCTTGAGTGCTGTAACCCGTTACAATAATTTCTTCAAGTTGACTAACAGAATCTTGAAGAAAAATTGTTAAGTTGGTTAAACCATTTACTGCTAGAGTTTGTGATTCAAATCCAATACTGGAGATCTCAAGAGAGTCGCTATCATTTGTTTCAATTGAAAAATTTCCATCGAAGTCAGATGTGGTCCCTTTGTCTGTTCCAGAAATGATAATTGTAGCACCAGGAATCGGAACTCCTGCAGCATCAAGAACTACTCCAGTTGTTGATTGTTGAGCATGTAACAATAGTCCACAAAAAAGTAGCACTAAAGTTACAGCAAAATTGATTTTTTTCATTTTTTGTTGTTTTGATTAAATATAGTTGTTGTTTTAAGGCCATAAATATAGTAAATAAATAATTATATAAAAATATTACTCCTGTTATTTGACAGTTAATTCAACCCTCTCAAAGTTTGATTTCAATTTCAATTAAAATTTATGCAATTATAAGTGTATGGTTCTCAAAATATTAGTAAGAATGCAGAAAATTTATTGATAAGTTTAAATATTTCTAATTAAGAAAACGTAAACTTCCTGATAAAAAATGATGATATCATAAAAATAAAGTTTTTAAAATAAGTAATACTAAAATTATTTTAATAATAATTGAATTTCTAATAAATTTATCTATGAAAAAAGCTCTAAATTTGAAAATTAAATAATTTTACATTAATGTCTATTTCAATAAAAATACAGCTCGTATTCTTTATAATTTTCACTCTAAACCTGAGTCTTTTTTCACAAATAAGTCCAAAATCAATAGAAATTGTTCGAGATGGTTATGGAATACCGCATATTTTCGCACAGACAGATGCGGAAGTTGCTTACGGGTTAGCATGGGCACATGCGGAAGATGATTTTAAAACCATACAGCAATCTTATCTTGCAGGAAACTTCTTGCTAAGCAAGCATATTGGAAAAAAAGGTATTCCAGCTGATTTTTTATCTCAATTAATTCGATCTGAGGAATTGGTAAATCTTCAATATGAAAAAAAAATCAGCCCTGAATACAAAAAAATTCTAGAGGCATATGCAGCTGGAATGAATAGCTATGCAGAAAATCACCCAGAGCAAGTGCTTTCCAGAGAATTATTCCCAGTTACCCCGAAAAAAATGATGAGATATGGGCAATTACAATTGTTTATATCATCAAAAGGTGACTATTGGGTTTCAAAAATAATTAAAAATGATTTGAACTATACCCCCTCAAAAGAAGGTTTGAAGGGTTCGAATACATTTGCTTTCAATAGTTCGAAGACCACCGATGGGGATACTTATTTGGCAATCAACACTCACCAACCTCTTGATGGACCTGTGTCATGGTATGAAGCACATCTTTGCAGTGAAGAAGGAACCAATATTTTGGGAGCTCTTTTTGCAGGTAGTCCAAGTATACTCATTGGTGCAAATGAACATCTTGGCTGGGCTCATACAGTCAACCAACCTGATAAAACAGATGTTTATGCATTGCAAATGCATCCAAAAAAGAAAAATGTATATATCGTTGATGGTGAAGAATTTCAGCTTGAAACCTACAAGGCTAAAATGAACATTAAAGTTTTTGGTATTCCAATAGGAATTTCAAAAAAATACTACAGAAGTATTTTTGGCCCTACCCTAAAAAACAAATCTGGTTATTATTCCGTGAGAACTCCTGCTCTTTTTGAAATAAGAGGTCTAGAGCAATGGTGGAGAATGAACAAAGCTACTTCTTTTAAAGAATTTTATAATGTATTAAAAATGCAAGCACTCCCGGGTTATAACATTGGGTATGCCGATAAAAATGACACCATCTTTTATATCTCTAATGGTCTCATTCCTAAAAGAGTTGAGGGTTATGATTGGAAAGAAGTTGTTCCTGGGAACACTAAGAAGACATTATGGACAGAGACTTATGAGATTGAAAAACTTCCTCAAGTAATTCAACCAAAATCAGGATATTTTTACAATACAAACCATTCTCCGTTTAAATCAACTGATGAAAAAAATAATCCTGATGGAGAATTGTTTTCATTGGATATGGGTTTTGAACGTTATGAGAATAATCGCTCTATTCGTTTAAAAGAGTTAATCGATGCTCAGGATAAAGTTTCTTATAAAGACTTTAAAAGAATGAAATACGATAGAAAATATCCCGAAAAAATGAATTTCTCTTGGATGGATATAAATGCACTTTTTGAAATTGATTCAAAACGATATCCTGATATTGCTTCCCTTATTCAACGAATTCAAAATTGGGATAGAAAGGCAGATGCAAACTCTATGGGTGCTGGGACTTTTGGAGTTTTATATTATAATCTTTATCCGTACTATGATGCTTTACCAGAACCTAAAATTTTTTCAGAAACTACTTTGGTTCAAGGTTTAAGAGACAGCAAAGCATATCTACTTAAACACTTTAAAACATTAGATATTACATTGGGAGACTTTCAAAAACTGGTTCGAGGAGATAAAGAACTTCCAATTTATGGTCTTCCCGATGTGCTAACTTCAATGAGTGCAAAACCATATAAAGATGGTAAAGTAAAGATTGTAAGTGGAGAATCATACATTGAGCTTGTGCGCTTTACTCCCCAAGGAACCTTAATCGAGTCTTCGATTTCATACGGTAGTTCAGATCATCAGGATTCACCGCATTATGATGATCAAATGGAGATTTACTCACAATTTAAAACTAAGAAAATGTCTTTGAGTAAGGAGGATGCTTACAAAAATGCTAAACGCATTTATCACCCAGAATAGAATTTATTGGTTCACCAAAGCTAATTTGTAAATTTCAATATAGCTTCCAACAATCATGTTCAAATCAAATTTACGCGCTTCTTTTTGTGCATTGTCCTTAAATTCCTCCAAAATTGTTTCATTTGACAATAATTCTATACTCTTCTTGGACATTCCTTCAATATTACCTACATCAAAAAGATAACCCGAAACACCTTCTATATTTACCTCGGACAGTCCACCAGCGTTTGAAGAAATTACAGGAACTCTCATCATCATAGCCTCTAGAGCTGATAATCCAAAACTTTCTTTTTCTGATGGAAGAATAAAAAGGTCGGAATAACAGAGTACCTCAAAAACTTGATTGCTTTTCCCTAGAAATTTTACAGAATCAGAAATCCCTTTTTTACTGCAATAATCTATTACTGTTTGTTTGTCTGGTCCCTCTCCAACCATAATTAATTTTGCAGGGACTTTTTTAATGATTTTTTCGAATACTTTTACAACATCTAAAACTCTTTTGACCGACCTAAAGTTACTTACGTGTGATACAATACGTTCATGAGGTTCAGCAATAACATATCGTTCACAATCTTCATTATGGCTTGAATGCTTGTTGAAGTCAACAAAATTTGGAACAACATTAATTTCTTTTCTAATATCAAACAAAGCAAGTGTGTCTTCTTTCAAACTTTGAGAAACTGAAGTTACACAGTCAGAATTATTAATACTAAACTCAACAGCAGATTTGTAGAAAGGATGACTTCCAACAAGTGTAATGTCAGTACCGTGTAGTGTGGTAACAATAGGTAATTTGATTCCTTGATCTTCCAACATTTTTTTTGCCATATATGCAGCATATGCATGAGGAATAGCATAATGCACATGCAACAGGTCAATTTGATGTAATTTGACCATATCTACTAATTTACTAGACAAAGCCAGCTCATAAGGTTGGTAGTGAAAAAGAGGATAATCGGGTACATTCACTTCATGAAAATGAAGATTATCACTCAAAGCTTCTAAACGTACAGGTTGCTTGTAGGTTATAAAGTGTACTTCATGTCCTTTTATAGCCAAAGCTAAACCGAGCTCAGTAGCCACTACTCCACTTCCTCCAAAGGTTGGATAACAAACAATTGCTATTTTCAAATGATTAATTTTAATTTATTATTGCATCGTAAATATAACGCTGAATACGGGTTCTAATATCATGTTTTAACAACAAATTATTTTCCATTGAAGGATAAGTTCTGTTTGATAAAAAAACATAAATCAGTTCATTTTCTGGATCTGCCCATGCATAAGTCCCTGTAAATCCAGAATGTCCAAAACTAGCCTTTGGTACACAACCACAGGTAGAACCCCTTCCTTCAATCTGTGGTTTATCAAAACCTACACCCCTTCTATTACCTTCTTCACAATAAAGACATTGATTGAATTGATCAAAAGTTGTAGAAGAAAAAAACTGATTCTCATCATAAAGACCTTTTTGTAAAAACATTTGCATAATGGCCCCAACTTCAGTTGCATTAGAAAAAAGACCTGCATGTCCACCGATTCCTCCTAGCATTGCAGCACCCATATCATGAACTTCACCTTTTAATTCTTGATTCCTAAAATACGTGTCTATTTCTGAAGGAATTACCCTCAAATTTGGGAGGTTTGTTTTTGGATTAAAAGTAGTCTTCTTTAAACCCATTGATTTGTATAAAGAATTATGTGCCAATTCTGATAATGGTTGTTTGTATCGCTCCTCTAAAAGATCTTTCATTAAGAAATAGGGTAAATCAGAATACTTATATTCCAAGGTGTCGCGTAATTCACTTGAAATTATTTGATTACTAATTTCTTCTATCACTTTCTTTTTCCCATAAAAATTGTCTGCCACTGGAATTGGATAACGATTACTTTTTCTTTTTCTGTAAAATTTTTTATTCAATTTAGTAGATCCTTCTTTTAATGTTTCTTTGTAAAATGGAATCCAAGGGACAAGGCGTGCATAGTGAGAAAGCATATCCTTGATCTTTATGTTTGCCTTGTTGGAATTCTTCCATTCTTCCTTTAGAGAACCTAAAGTGGCGTCTAAAGAAAGTTTCTTTTGATCAACCTCCTGAATCACAAGAGGTAAAGTGGTGAGTATTTTTGTCAAAGAAGCTAAATCGTAAATATCGTTATTGGTAACGGGTATTTTTTTTTCATAAGTATGAAATCCATAGCTTTTGTTAAACACTACTTTCCCATAACGAGCTACAAGAATTTGCATTCCTGGTGTCATCAATGAATCCATTGCTACTTTCGCGAGCTTGTCAATTTCTTCCAAAGTTTTCGGATTTAACCCTACTTCCAATGGAGATCCCGTTCTGAGTTTGGTTGGACCTTCGAGGGTAATTCCAGTGCCTGCTGGGAAATTAGGATAAATTGAAACCGGCAATTTTCCTGTTGCCTTGTGTTCACCTAAAAAAACTTTTGCTGAAGCCTTTTGAGCAAGGGTACTGTTTTGATAACTTACCACAATCCCCTCAATTTCATTCAAGTTTGACAGTTTATTGAGCGCATATGGCTTAACAAATACATTTAAAATTAGTTTATGATTTTTTGAAAGAGCAGCTAACAACTGTCTTTCTTTTTTTGAGAAACCTGAGGCTTTCCATGGATTTTCATTAGAACGATGAAAACCAATAATTATGGATTTGTGGGGATTTAATGCTTCGATAATTTGATTGATTGACATTGAAGTGTCAACCTTATGAAGCTTTATTTTTGAAGATAAAGTCGATTCAAATTGTAATCCATCATCATCACCAATTTTTATGTAACCATAAGTCTTATTAACATCAAGAGGCAAAATGTTATTTTTATTTTGAACAATCGTAACAGCTGATTCCATCGCCTTTTGAATTAAATAATCATCTTTTGTGGAATTGAGATCTTCAATTAAATTTATAGATGAAGTCGCTTGTGATTTATTTAAGCCAACAAAATATTTTGCTTTTAATATTTTCTTTACTGAATAAGCTAATCGTTCTTCAGAAAACACCCGGTCATTTAAAGCTCGCTTCATCTGTTTAATTGCTGATTTGACGTCATTTGGAATCAATAAAATATCGTTCCCAGCTAAAAAAGCTGCTACGTCAATACCATATTTTGGACTAATATCAGATGCACCTTTCATGTTTAATGCATCAGTAATGACTAGGCCTTTATATTGCAATGAATCAAGGAGTAACTCTTTTACTATTTTTGGAGATAATGATGATGGAATCCCTGGGTCCAAAGCTTTTATATCTAGATGAGCAACCATAACTGAGGAAACTCCCTCTTGAATGATTTTTTTAAATGGATACAGTTCTATTTCGTGAATTCGTTTTTTAGAGAAATTAATTGAGGGCAAGCCTAAATGAGAGTCGGTTTCTGTATCTCCATGTCCAGGGAAATGTTTTGCAGAAGATAAAACCCCTGCCCTATGCATTCCTTTGATAAATACAATTCCTTTTTCGGAAACATTATTTTTATCCTCGCCAAAAGATCTATTCCCTATGATTGGGTTTGATGGATTAGTATTGATATCAACTGAAGGAGCAAAATTAATATGAACCCCTAAGCGTTTTGCTTGTTCCCCTATTCTAAAGCCGATTTCCTCGATGATATCGTTGTCTTGAATTGCCCCAAGAGTCATGTTCCAAGGAAATGCTTGTACAGAATCTAAGCGCATTGCGACCCCCCATTCAGCATCCATTCCTATCAGTAATGGAGTTTTAGCTTTATCTTGAAATTGATTCAACCAATTTGTTTGACCAAGAGGACCTCCCAAAGAAAAGACGACTCCTCCAATTTTGTCTTCTTCAATATTATTTGCAATCTTTTCTAAATGCTCTTTTCCCTGTTCTGAGAAAGCCATTACCATAAAAAGTTGTCCTATTTTTTCTTCTAAACTCAAAGAAACATATGTACTATCAACCCATTTGATTTGGTCTTCAACATTTGATGCTAGTAGTGGATCTGGAGTTTGAGCAAAAAGCGTATATCCACAAAAGAATAAAAAAAGCAGGTACCGCATATGGTGTTGGGTTTTATTTTATAAAACGGGAATGCCAACTATTTCCAGCTGGTCCTTCCCAATGATTTAAATATTCTTCTTTATCTACTACTAAGTTATTAAAAACAATTGTTTCGGTAGTTACTTTTCTTTTTTTTGCAAGAGAACGAAACTCTTTTAATGGGGTGTACAAAAGCTCATCCCCTTTTTTATGAGTAACATTCATTTTATCTAAAAGTTCTATTTGGTATTGATCTTCAATGCTTTGAATAAATCTCACAGAAGAGTCAATTGAACAGCCTGTTGCACCTTGATTTTGTTCATCAAGACCTATTACAATAAACCTATCATAAGGAATCTCATAACCTGTTACTAAATCGGTTCCGTGAGCAGTCCATTTTTTTAAAAATTCTTGAAGTTGTTGGTCTAGCTTTTCTTTTTCTTTGGAGGAAAAAGAACGGGAAGCTTGATAAATCCAGACGCGGGCATAATTTGGAAGATCAGAGAAATGAATTAACATGGATTATAAGTCTTTTGCAGTAGCGATAAGTTCAGCAACATCCAAAACAGGTATCTCACCCTCTTTTTCTTTGTTTTTTATTCCATCGGTGAGCATGGTGTTACAAAAAGGACATCCTGCTGCAATAATATCGGGCTTAACTTCAAGAGCTTGTTCGGTTCTTTCAATATTGATGTCTTTAGAACCCTTTTCTGGTTCTTTAAACATTTGGGCTCCTCCAGCACCACAACAAAGCCCTTTTGCTTTACAATTCTTCATCTCAACCAACTCGGCGTCTAATTTTTTGATTAGATCACGAGGGGCTTCATAAACATCGTTTGCACGCCCCAAATAACAGGGATCATGAAAGGTTATTTTTTTGCCTTTGTAAGATCCTCTTTCAATGGTTAGTTTTCCATGATCCAATAAATCTTTTAAAAGTTGAGTGTGATGAATAACCTCATAAGATCCTCCTAATTGGGGATATTCATTTTTAAGTGTATTAAAACAATGAGGACATGTGGTTACTATTTTTTTAACTTCATAACCGTTGAGTACTTCAATATTTGCTATTGCCTGCATTTGGAAGAGAAACTCATTTCCAGAGCGTTTTGCTGGGTCTCCAGTACAACTTTCTTCGGCTCCCAAAACAGCATATGAAACACCAGTATTATGTAGTAGTTTCACAAAAGCCTTTGTGATTTTTTTCGCTCTTTCGTCAAAGCTTCCAGCACAACCCACCCAAAATAAAATTTCTGGGGTTTTTCCTTCAGCGGTCAATTCAGCAACTGTCGGTACTTTAATCATAAGTTTTATTTGTCATTCATACCATCATCAAAAACCTGAATAGTTACTTCTTTATTAACTAATTCAGTAAATTTTCCTTTATATTGAGTAGCTTTCACCAAATGATTGTCAATCCAATGATAATTTCCCCCTCTTGGTTTACCCATCAACAAACTGTGATATTTAAAACCATTTTTCTTTAACCAAGCTTCAGTAACTTCTCTGTTGGCTTCTACTCTTGAAGTAAAGAAACATATTAAATGTCCTTCATCATACCAACGATTGCATGTTTCTAAGGCATCTGGATATAATTCTGCAGTAACCATTCGTTCAGGTTCTTCATTAGGAATATCATCACAGATTGTTCCATCAATATCAATAAGATAATTTTTGATTCCATCGGGTAAAACCGGACTTATTACCTCTCCGTTTTCAACTTTTTTGTGCAAATAGTTTTCTGCTTCTTCTTTATGCATCTTTTTTTATTTAATAGTTACAGGTCTTGAACCCAGTTAATTCTATCTTGTTGATTAAATGGCCAGGGGGCACCATTATTCTCAATATTGCCCATCATATTGTTTAGATCTGCTGGGGCTGCAGATTCTTCCATTACCAAATATTGTCTCATACTCATGATAATTGATAAAGGGTCTATGTCTATTGGACATGCTTGAACACAAGCATTACAAGAGGTGCATGCCCATAATTCTTCTGTAGAAATATAATCGTTTAACAATTGCTTCCCATCGGGGACATAAACTCCCTTATTATTTTGAATGTTTTTCCCTACCTCTGTAAGTCGGTCTCTAGTATCCATCATTATTTTCCTAGGAGAGAGTAATTTCCCTGTTTGATTTGCTGGACACTCTGAAGTACATCTCCCACATTCTGTACATGTATATGCATTTAATAACTGAACCTTATTTAAATCCATTACATCAGAAGCGCCAAATTTATCTGGTTCTCCTGCTGAGTTATCTTCAACTGCATAGGGATCAGCATCTGGGTCAAACATCAATTTAACTTCTGCTGTTACCGCAGTATTATTTTCAAAACTACCTTTGGGATTTAAATTTGCAAAATAGGTGTTTGGAAAGGCCAATAAAATATGTAAATGCTTAGAATAATAGAGGTAATTTAAGAAAATAAAAATTCCTACAATGTGCATCCACCAAGCAGTTCGCTCTACCACAACTGCTGTTTCTAGGGTAAATCCTTCAAACAGTAAGGCAAGGTATTGGCTTATTGGAAAAGATCCTGCTTGTTGATAGTGTTCTGCATTTGGAAAATTATTTTGAATGTATAAATCTGCACCATTCATAGTCAAGAACAAAGTCATTAAAATAATTTCGAAATAAAGAATTAAATCAGCATCTAATTTAGGCCATCCTTTCATTTCATTCTTCCAAAAACGGTTCAATCGAATGATATTTCTCCTACACCAAAATATTATTACGGCAACAAGGACTAGGAAAGCAAATATCTCAAAAGTTGCTATCAATACATTGTATGCTTTCCCCAAAATTGGAGCGAATATTCTATGTGTTCCAAAAATACCATCAATTACAATTTCGAGTAATTCAATATTGATAAACAAAAAACCGATATAAACCACAACGTGTAAAACCCCTGCAATTGGGCGTTTTACCATTTTAGACTGCCCAAAAGCAATCAGTGCCATATTTTTCCATCGCTGAGTGGATTTGTCCGTTCGAGCAATATTTTTACCCAAGTTGATGTTCCGTTTAATTTTCAGAATATTCCGAGTAAATACATAGACGGCAGCTATTAGGAGCATTAAAAAAACTAAATTGGGTAAAAACGCTAAAATCATATTGAATTAGTTTTTTTCATCGGAATTATACGGTGTTTCTTTTTTACCAAAAAGTGAAAAATGAACATAGCGTTTTGGGTGTTCTTTCAAATCTTTTAAGAGTAATTCAACTTCCTTAGTACTTGCTTCAAGGTTATTGTATAAATCTTCGTCTTTCATTAATTTGCCAATAGTCCCCTCTCCAGATTCAATTGATTTTAAAATAGAATTCAAGCTGGTTACTGTGTTTTCAAATTTATTAACCAAACCTTTTAAATCAGTTTTGTTTATGGAATCTGATATTTGATTAATGTTTGCAGAGGCCTGAGAAAGATTATTGATGGTTTGATTGATATTTGAATCTTGAGAAACTAAAATTTTTGATATGGAACTCGAAATAGCGTTTAAATTGGATACTGTAAGGGAAACTTCGCTTAGCGCTTTGTTTAAACCTTGCTGAGCCTGATCATCCAAAACCGTGTTTAGCGAAGAAATTAGAGTATCTGCATTTATCAGAACTTGTTCTAGCTTTTTTTGTAAAGGAGCAATCTCTGAACCTACAACATCTGTTAATCCTGGCTTGGTTCTACTAACAAGGGTATCTCCCGAAATAAGTGGTTTTTCTCCATCCAATACAGGGATAATAGCTATTGATTTACCTCCAATAAGTCCTGCCTCATAAATCTCAGCAATACTGTTTTTTGAAAAATTAAGGTCGTTTCTGACAGTAAACTTGACTAATATTTTATTGGTGTTTAGAAGAAAATCGATAGAGCTAACCTTCCCAACAGACAAACCGTTTACAGTTACATTTGTTCCTGTTTGAAGTCCTTCTACTTGATCGTAAATTGCATACAGATTTTTTTCACTTTTAAATAATGATGTTCCGTTCAGGAAATTAAAACCAATCAGGAATGAAAAAGTACCTAGAAGAACAAATAGGGCAGCCTTAATTTCTTTTGTTGGTTTCAAATTGAATTTATTTTATTCAAAAATAATAATTATTTCGAGTTTTAAACTATAATCACTTGGGGATTACTGTTGATAATTTAATTTTTTTGTTATCTCTAAATGCAACAATAAAAGCATACTCATATCCCTTACGAATTGCTTTAGTTTTCATTTTTTTTGCTTTGTTGTAAGAATCGGTTTCTCCAAAAAAATACCGATATAAACTCCCTTCTTTTTCTCTAGAAATTGGAGATAAATTTTTGAAGTTAAACGATTTCGTTTCTATTGAATTAGAACTTGCAGCAATTTGAATTTTAAAAATTACTTTGCCTGAGTTATTCTTTGAATCAATTTTGGGTTTGACTACTACATCTTTAGCTTCAGTGTTATCTTTGTTTTTTAATGAACTTGATGTGTTTACTGATAAATTCAAAGAATTACGATAATTAATAATTGCCTTTGAAATAGCTTTAGACATTTGGAGTTGACCCTTTGGGGAATTGAGGTAGGCACCTTCTTTTTTGTTGGTAAGAAACCCTGTTTCTACAAGGACACTGGGCATATAAGTGTATTTTAGAACTACAAAACCAGCTTGCTTAACAGTTCTGTCTTTACGGCTAAGATTGCTCACAAAACTTTTCTGAATTTCACTTGCCGCAGTTATACTTTGATTGAGATAGGTTTCTTGCATCAGGGTCAAACTGATAACAGATTCAGGATTATTGGGATCAAAACCATCATAATTCTCCTCGTAATTTTCTTCGTAAAATATTACTGAATTTTCCTTTTTTGCTACTTCAAAATTTCTTTGATTCTCATGAAGACCCAAAACAAAAGTCCCTGCACCATAAGCCTGAGAAGTATGGGCATCACAATGAACAGAAACAAATAAGTTTGCATCTGCTTGATTTGCAATTCGTGCTCGTTTTATTAAATCAACAAAAACATCTTTTTTTCGGGTATAAATTACTTTTATTGATGGATCTTTTTCAAGAATTTTACCTATCTGTAAAACTATGTTAAGGGCAATTTTTTTTTCATAGTAACCGTTTCCACGGTTACCAGAGTCTTTTCCTCCATGACCAGCATCCAAAACCACAACAAAGGTTTTGTTTTCGGTAGATTCAACATTTGCAGTAACTCCCTGACTAGATAAATAGCTGCAAAAAAGTAAAAAAAGCAAAGCAAAACCTTGAAATAATTTCATTACTAATAAATACTTAAAAACAATTGAAGGATAAAAAATATCCGTAATTTTGAAACATTGTATTTCTACAAAAATAGTTTATATCAACTTGCAAACAAATTCTTTTTATTCAGTCATATTGTTAATACTTTTTTTTAAAGTAATAATTACCTATGGTCAAAATGATGTTTCGAAAGAAAAACGAGTAATTATAGATTCTTTAGAAACAAAAGATAAAAATGAACTGGATAGTATTCCTAAAAAAGAACCTTTACTTCTGGATTTAATAAACTACAATGCTATTGACTCTGTTAAAATTGATCAAAAAGAAAATAAAATAAGATTGTACAACAAAGCAGTTCTGACCTATGAAGACATGACACTTGAAGCAGGAATTATTGTTTTAGATTATACCATTAATGAGGTATATGCTGGTCGAATTGCGGATTCAACTGGTGTTTTATCTCAAAAACCTAGATTCATTCAAGCTCAAAATGAGATTAATCCAGATTCAATTAGGTTTAATTTTGATACCAAAAAAGCATTAATTTGGAATTCCAAAACTGAACAAAGCGGAATGAATGTTTTTTCTGATTTTACCAAGAAAGAAAATGATTCAGTCTACTACATCAAAGATGCAAAGGTAACTACCTCATCAGATCCACTGAATCCAGACTATTTTATCAGAATTAGAAAAGGAAAAATGGTTCCTGGTGGTAAAATTGTAGCAGGTTTGAGCAATATTTATATTGCAAATGTCCCAACTCCTATTGGACTTCCATTTGCCTATTTCCCTACTACTAACGAAAAAGCATCTGGAATAATTTTCCCAACCTATGGTGAAAGCCAACAAAGAGGTTACTACATTCAAAATGGAGGTTATTATCTTAACATAAGTGAATATTTTGACCTCAATTTATCAGGTGATTATTATACTAATGGTAGTTATGGTCTTAGGTTTGATTCTCAATATCGAGTAAATTATAAATTTGGTGGAAACTTTAGCTTCAGATATGAAAAGCTGGTCAACGGTGAACGAGGTTTTCCAGGCTACAACAACAATACGGTCTATAATATTCGCTGGACACATCGAAGGGATTCTAAAGCAAGTCCCACAGCAAACTTCTCAGCATCAGTGAATTTAGGAAGTAGCTCCTACTTTTCACAATCTGTGAATCAATTAAATGATGCGAATTTTTTGAATAATACATTAAGTTCTTCTGTTTCGTACTCCAAAACTTTTCCCAAATATCCTAGAGTAAATATTTCCTTAACCACATCTCTTTCACAAAATACTAATACCAAGACAGCAAATTTAACCCTTCCAACTTTTCAGGCAAATATGGAACGGATTTTTCCTTTTGCCCCTAAAGTAGGAACTAAAAAAGGTTTCATTCAAAACATTAATTTTCAATACTCAACTCGAGGAGAGAGTAGAATACAAACCTCAGAAGAAAAGTTATTCAAAAAAGAAATGTTCAATGATGCAAGATCGGGAATGTCACACAATATCCCTATTAGCACAAATTTTAAAGTTTTGAAACATTTAAGTGTTAGTACATCTGCAAACTATAAAGAAATATGGACCCCTGAAACAGTTAAATACAATGATTATAATGAAGGTAAAGGTGTTGTCAAAGACACAATAAAAGGCTTTGATGCTTTTAGACAATACAATTACAGTGCAAGCCTGGGGACTACTATTTATGGAACTTTTAACTTCAAAGAGGGAAAGAAGATACAATCGATTCGACATACCATGCGTCCTTCCTTAAGCTACAGTGTTCAGCCAAGTTTTGAAAAATATTACGATGAATATATAATAGATGCAAATGGTAATACAGCAGAATATACGCGTTTTGAAACTGCTCTTTTTGGAAGACCATCAACAGGTAAGTCTAGATCCATGGGTATTAGTTTAAGTAATAATTTTGAAGCTAAAGTCAGATCGAAAGACACCTTAGATCCCGAGCCTAAAAAAATTAAAATTTTAAATAATTTAAATTTCACTACGAGTTATAATTTTACAGCCGAAGAATTCAAACTTGCTCCTATCAGAGTATCTACGGGCGCTTCGATTTTCAAGGATAAAATCACAATCAATGTTGCTGCATCAATGGACCCTTATGCACTTGATGAAAATAATGTGAGAATCAATACTTTAAATATTGATAATGGAGGAGGATTAGTTCGTTTTACTAGTGCAAATATGAATACCAATTTTTCATTATCAAACGACGACTTCAAGAAAAAAGATGAAGATGAAAAAGACAAAGAAGACGAAGAAAAAGAAGATATATCAAAAAGTGAATATGAACGCCTTTCTGGAGGAGGTCGTGATGATGATTTATTTGGAGTTTCTAATAATTTTTCTGACAATCGATTTCAAAATAATGAAGAAGAAGAAAAAAAACAACAATCCACTAGTTTGTATCGAATAGTATTGCCTTGGACTATGGAATTTGCTCATTCGATAACATACAGAAATACATCTGGTCAAAATGAAATTGGTACAAACTCTTTGATGGTTTCGGGGGATATTGACTTGACCCCAAAATGGGCAATAGGCTTTTCATCTGGGTATGATTTTAAGCAAAAAGGTGTGACCTACACTCAATTACGATTTAATCGTGATTTAGAAAGTTGGAAATTAAATTTCAGTTGGGTTCCCTTTGGAACGAGAAGTTCATGGAGCTTTTTTATTGGAATTAAATCTGGATTGCTCAGTGATTTGAAATACGACAAAAGAAATGAACCCGACAGGAAATTATAAATTATCAGTATGAAAAAAATTATTAATACTCTCAATGCACCCGCACCGATAGGTCCTTACAGTCAAGCTATACTTTCAAACAATGTACTATACGTATCGGGGCAAATCCCACTAGAACCTGGTTCTATGAAACTCATAGAAGGAAGTTTGGAAGACGAAACTACTCGAGTAATGGAAAATTTAAAAGCTGTTTTAGAAGCTGCGAAAATGACATTTGAAAATGTAGTCAAGACATCTATTTTTTTAAGCGACATGAAAAATTTTAACGCAATAAACAAAATATATGGAACTTATTTTAAAGAAGCAACGGCACCCGCGCGTGAGACTATTGAAGTTGCTAACCTCCCAAAATTTGTTCGAGTAGAAATTTCGATGATTGCTTCTCTTTGAGTTTTTATGAATGTTCTTTTTCCAAAAGGCTTACATGATACTGAACCAATTGGTCAATAGGTCGTTTGACTAGAGTTCCAAGGGTTAGTTCAAATTCTTTGAGAATAGATTTAACTTCATCTTGAAGAAAATATGAAATTGATCCAACGAAATGAATTGGGACGTCTTTAGCATTTTCAAATTGGAACAATTGATGCTTGATAAAACGTCTTAAACCTTCAAAAATCATGTTTTGCATATAAGGATCCTCTCTGTGAATAATCATAAATTTTGCAAAACGTGCTAAATAGGTATTAGGGTTTTCTTTACGGTATAAGTTTTCTTTGATTGTATTTGCAGAAAGGTCATATTCATTTTCAAACAAATCGGCAAGATACTTTGGCATCTCATTAAAATAATAGCCTCTAATTAATTGTTTGCCATAAAAATTACCACTAGCTTCATCCATAAGAATATAGCCTAATGAAGTGATGTATTGCTGAACCTCACTACCGTCAAAATAACTGCAATTAGATCCAGTCCCTAAAATACAAACTATAGAAGGTACACCTATCGCTGCAGAAGCATATACTGCAGCGTAAGTGTCTTCTTTAATGTTAAAAGATGAGTTAATGAATATTTCTTCAAAAACTTTCTTAATCCTTGCAGTTGTTGATTCAATTCCACATCCTGCACCATAGAAAAAAAGTTTTTTTACCTCTTTTCTATTTTGAAATAAATCATAGTTATTAATGATGCGTTCTGTGAGTATTGCAGATGAAAGTACTTGTGGATTCAACCCTAATGTTTGAGTTGAAAAAAGAACTGATCCTTTTTCATTTATTGCAAACCAATCGGTTTTGGTTGAACCGCTATCAACAATTAAATACATATTATAGACTATTAACGTGCTTTGCTAGATCAATCAATTTATTAGAATAACCGCATTCGTTATCATACCAAGAAATTATTTTGAAAAACTTGTCGTTCAATTCAATTCCTGCTTCTGCATCGAAAATTGAAGTTCTAGCATCACCTATAAAGTCTTGAGATACTACTGCCTCATCAGTATACCCTAATATACCTTTTAAATCATTTTCAGAAGCTGTTTTCATAACATTTTTTACTTCTTCGTAAGATGTACTTTTTCCAACCTTTACAGTTAAATCTACAACAGAGACATTAGCTGTAGGAACACGAAAAGCCATTCCAGTTAATTTACCTTGTAATGAGGGTATAACTTTAGTAACTGCCTTAGCAGCACCAGTAGAGGCAGGCATAATATTTACTAGTGCACTTCTTCCTCCACGAAAATCTTTTTTTGAGGGTCCGTCAACTGTAAATTGAGTAGCTGTAGTTGCATGAACAGTGGTCATCAAAGCTTCCTCTATCGTAAAGTTATCATGTAAAACTTTGGCGATAGGTGCAAGACAATTGGTTGTACATGAAGCATTTGATACAATATTTTGGTCTGCAGTCGCTTCGTTATGATTTACACCCATTACATACATTGGTGCATCAGCAGAGGGTGCAGAAATAACAACTTTTTTGGCACCAGCAGTGATGTGAGTTTGAGCTTTCCCTAGGGTTGTAAAAATACCCGTACACTCTGCTACGACGTCAGTTCCAATAGCATCCCATGCGATATCTTCTGGATTGCGTTCTGCAGTAATTCTTACACGATGCCCATCAACAACTAAATCATTGTCAACTACCTCGATTGTTCCATCGTAGTTTCCGTGAACAGAATCATATTTCAAAAGATAAGCTAAATGTTTGACTTCAAGTAAGTCATTTATTCCTACTACAGTTACGTCAGATTGTTTCATCGCTGAACGAAATACCAATCGGCCAATTCGACCGAATCCATTAATTCCAATTTTTAAGGACATAATTTATTTATTATTGTTATTATTAAAATTGATTATTGTTTAAATTGATAAGATATCGGAAACCTTAATCAAATTGGTGTTAATTTCGGATTTGCCCTTGATTGCTTTTTCTAAGGGGGTCAATACCATTTGATCATCAATAACACCTACCATTACTTTGGACTTTCCTTCCAATAAAGTTTCTACTGCACAGACACCCATACGAGATGCCAATACACGGTCAAAACAACTTGGGG
>JGI20160J14292_10000199_pt1 | contig 56675 bp, 21 predicted proteins | sample COG_10_FD_14292 | JGI IMG/M metagenome (IMG submission 14292) | reverse complement strand
GGCCAAGCGTCATCCTCGATACGCGACCGGATTTTCCACATTGCAGTCGAATCCGGAACACCCCCAACAAAATTTCAAAGAACATCTATAAACTAATGCAAATTTGATTTTTCGTCAAGANTCACGGAGTTACTCTATAAATAAGGAACTAAATCAAGACTGAAAACACCTTTACGATTGCGAAAAATAAATGATTGGTAATGATGAATAATGTCATTTTTTTATGAATCAGGTTAAAAAAAAATCTCCCTCGGTACATTATTTTAATCGCGAATTAAGCTGGTTGGCCTTTAACAATCGAGTACTTGATCAGGCGTTATCAGAACGCTATCCCTTGCTTGAAAGAATTCGCTTTCTCTCTTTTGTCTGTTCAAACCTCGATCAATTTTATGAAATTCGGGTGGCCGGATTACTGCAAAAAGTAGACGGTGGATCAACCAAAAGTGGGATCGATGGAATGCTACCTGCAGAATTGTTGGATGAGATCCGTATTCAGGCAGGGCGAATGGCAGAAGATAAACAAGCGTGCTGGAATAATGTGCTTCAACCTGCCCTTCATAAAAACAATATTTCATTCAAGAAGGTGGAGGAATTATCAAAGGAGGAATTCAATTGGCTGAAAACTTATTTCAAAAAGGAAGTCTTTCCAGTACTGACTCCTCTTGCGATTGACCCTACCCATCCATTTCCTCTCATACTCAATAAGTCTCTGAATTTAATTGTTGCGTTAAAGAATCAAAGGAAAAAAAAGGCAGATACTCTTATGGCGGTGGTTCCCGTCCCTCGCGTACTGCCAAGGTTATTAGAAATTAAAGCCAAGGGCACCACGAATAAAACATTTTTGTTCTTGAGTGATGTCGTCCGACATTTTGTGGATGACCTTTTCCCGGGTCATGTCGCCACTGGGGCCTGGGCATTTAGGATTACTCGAAATAGTCACCTCTATGTGGATGAGGAGGAGGTAGAAAACTTATTGCAAAGTATAGAAGAAGAATTACACAATCTGCGAAAAGGTGCTGCGGTTCGCCTTGAAATTGACAAGGGAGTAAAGGAAGAAGTTTTAAACTATCTGCTAGGTGCAATTCATTTATCGAAAAAAGATGTGATTCCCGTAGACGGACCCATTAATCTTTACCGTTTAATGTCGTTGCCTGGATTGATCGATCAACCCGAGCTTAAATTTCCCTCCTTTGAAGCTTACAGTCCATTTGAATTCGAAGATAAAGAAAAGATTTTTGATACTTTAAAAAAGAAAGATATTCTTCTCCATCACCCTTATGATTCATTTGGTCCAGTAGTAGACTTATTACGACAGGCTGCCATTGACCCGAATGTATTTGCGATAAAACTTACTATTTACCGAACAAATGGAAATTCTCCTATTGTGCGGGCATTGATGGATGCAGCAAAAAACGGCAAGCAGGTTACGGCTTTGGTTGAGTTAAAGGCGAGATTTGACGAAGAGGCAAATGTCCAATGGGCTTACAAGATGGAAGAAGTCGGAGTACATGTTGTCTATGGACTGCCGGGATTAAAAACACACTCCAAGTGCTGTCTTATAGTCAGGAAAGAAGACTCCAAGCTCACAAGTTATGCTCACTTGGGTACCGGTAATTACAATCCCAGTACAGCCAGAACATATACTGACTATAGTCTGTTTACCTGTCATCCATCATACACATCTGATTTAACCAACTTATTTAATACTTTAACGGGGTACAGCCGAACGCCCCGGTTTAAAAAGCTCTTAGTGGCACCCTTTACCCTTCATGACCGCATGATCAAATTGATTTCGAATGAAATCGATGCTGTGCGTGACGGAAAGCCTGGGAAAATCATAATCAAGGTAAACAGTCTAATTGACCAACCAGTCATTGACGCACTTTATCTTGCCTCACAGGAAGGGGTAAAAGTGGAGCTAATAATAAGGGGGATATGCGGTTTGATTCCAGGTGTGAGAGGAATGAGTGAAAATATAAAGGTTCGCAGTTTACTGGGTCAATTTTTAGAGCACAGCCGTGTTTTCTATTTCCAAAATGGAAAGCCAGGATGTAAACTTTATCTTGGTAGTGCGGATTGGATGCCCCGAAATTTTCTACGTAGGGTGGAAGCCGTTTTTCCGATCGAGGATCCTGAAAAAATTGCCTCCGTATTAAACGACCTCGAAAAGATACTATCTGACAACGAAGGAGCAAGCCTGCTCAAAAAGGATGGAACTTACTCACGAATAAAGCCCCCCGCTAAATCCAAAGCTTCATTCTCTTCCCAACAGGCATTGCTGGAAAAATCTGCGAACCACCATACGGTGAAAAAGGAAAGTAAATCAACTACTCCCCCGAGAAAACCCAAGAATTAGAGCAAAGCAGACAACGAATAGCCCTAAGCCAATAATCGGATCCCTGGACAAGCATAACAAGATACCGACTATACAAAGAATTGGTGCTACCGGTCTGCGCCAGTCAAATTTCATAGTTCACTATCTTACTCGAAACGGGATTTCGAGGGAAGAAGAAAGTGTTCCACCCGGCGGACGGCCCAAGTTGCCAACTGACTTACTTACCTGAATGACCAATCGATCCAGGGCTTGATTTCCGGATGACCTTGAAATAGTGGGAGAGATCAAAGTACCGTTCGAAGAAATCTTAAAAGATAAAAAGGCTTCCCCTTCAATCGCAATATTTGATTCGGATTGTAATCTCCGCCAGACTGCTTCGAGTTTTGATTTAACTGCTCCTAAGTATCGATTTAAGATTGTGGGATCGACTTGGGTTGATTGTGAAGCAGGATTCGAAATCGTAATTTGCGGGAGAGCGAATTTTTTTGGATCAATCCGAACTCGAGGTACCTGTTTCACCGGCTTGGAGGAAACCTTGGGCGGAGATTGAACAGGGTGCTTTTTTTGAAATTGGGCAATTGATATAGTCTTGGGTTTTTGGACAACCGGTTTGGGTTTTGGTTTTACAACCGGTCGAGGGGTAGGTTTTGGTTTTACGATTGGCTTGGGCTTTGGTTTTTGAACCACCGGTTTTGGTTTGGGTTTAGGTTGGGTAACAACCCTGGGTTTAACTGGAGTCACCACTGGAGGAACCGGTTTTGGTTCTGGTTTATAAACGGGGGGGGGCGGAGGCACGAATGAGGCAGATGCTAATTCAAAAACATGAACCTCTTCTTTTTCCTCCTCGCAACTTGGTAGAAAGCCCAAAAAACCTGCCAGTGTAATCAGTACCACATGGCCAATAAATGTATTCACGAAGAATCTCGATTCTTTCTTTGTTAATCCTAGCATATTTTATTCACCCGCATTTATAATGTAAGACCTAGAACCATCTTAAATGTTCAATCATAGTTGAATCAATCATTAACTAAATTTTCAAGAAACTTATAAATTGATTCATCGTATAATCTCCCGCCCACTTCAGCGATATTGTTATGTGACGCTCCTTTAATTTCGAGTAATTCATTGGGATGTGGGAGTGCTCGGTGAATTTTGCGGCCCTGTCGAAATGGGACGACCTCATCCATATTTCCATGAATAACGAGAGAAGGGCATTGAATAGACGAAACAAAGTTTATGTTTCGAAATCGGTCCCACGGCAAAACTGGAATTTCTGTAATAGTTCGAAAGGCACTCAAAAATGGAGTTTCAAGGACTAATCCAGCAACTTCATTTTTCGAGGCAAGAAAGCAAGACGGACCAGTCCCCAGGGATCGACCCCAAAGAATAATATTCTGTGGAGCCACCCCCATCTCGGTGATCAAATGATCATATAAACACTTGATTGCCTGGTAGCATCCCTCCTCTGTGGGGGTTCCACCACTCAAGCCATAACCTGGATAGTCATAAGAAATGAAATCACATCCAAACCGGGTGAGTTTTTTTAATTGCTCTCTTACCATCCCCAAGTCTTCTCCATTACCGTGACTGTAAAGCACAACTAAACCGTTCGTTTTCTTCGCCTCTTCCTGGATACATGCAATTTCAATTTCATTTGGGATAGATATTAAAAAATCGACCTCCTTTTTTGAATAAGTGGCGGGTTGAGGAAAAGGGAAAAGAATCTTCTCCGCATAAAACCATGCGAAAACGAGAAAGAGCAGATAGAAAAAAGCAAAAAGTAAAATAATTCTCGGCCAAGGTAGATTAATGAATTCGTTAAGCATAATATAAAGGTTACAAAAGAAATTGGTTAAGAATTATAGAATCGCAAGAACCTAAAGATTTAAATACTAATACTAGCATGAAAATTTGTTGTATTGGTGCAGGTTATGTAGGTGGACCGACGATGGCGATGATTGCAAAGAATTGCGTGGACTCGAAGGTTACGGTAGTCGATTTAAATCAAGAGAGAATTGATTCATGGAATTCTGACGATCTCCCGATATACGAACCCGGTCTTTTAGAAGTTGTTAAGGCAGCACGGGGAAGGAATTTATTCTTTTCTACTGAGATTGATCAAACCATACAAGATTCCGATATTATTTTTATCAGCGTCAATACTCCCACTAAGGATTATGGATCCGGTAAAGGGAGAGCGGCAGACCTCAGGTTTGTTGAGTCCTGTGCCAGGAACATTGCGAAGGTGGGAGGGGGCAATAAGATTGTAGTCGAAAAATCGACCGTGCCAGTCCGAACCGCCAAATGGTGAAAGAAATCCTGAGCGAATCAAATAATGGATTTTCTTATCAAGTATTATCGAATCCAGAATTTCTTGCCGAAGGAACTGCCATTGCTGACTTGGAGAACCCGGATCGAGTTTTAATTGGTGGGGATCAATCAAAAGAAGGACTTGAAGCAATTGAAAAGGTGGTCAGTTTGTATAATCAATGGATTGACAGGGAGAATATTATTACAACAAACCTGTGGTCTTCTGAACTTTCTAAACTCACCGCAAATGCTTTTTTAGCTCAGCGAATCTCAAGTATTAATGCAATTTCTGCCCTATGTGAGGCAACGGGAGCAGATGTGGATGAAGTCGCAAACGCAATCGGAACTGATTCTCGTATTGGTCCAAAATTTCCTTAAGAGTTCTGTTGGATTTGGTGGTTCCTGCTTCCAAAAAGATATTCTAAACTTATCGTATTTATGCCAACACTTTGGCTTGCCAGAAGTCGCAGATATTGGGACCAGGTTGTCCGAATGAATGACTATCAAAAAGATCGATTCGTTCAACGCATCATGGATGCAATGTTTAACACAGTATCCGGCAAAAAAATTGCCATCCTAGGATTTGCATTCAAAAAGGATACCAATGATGCTCGTGAGTCACCTGCAATCGCGGTTTGTTCTAGATTACTGGATGAAAGAGCACATCTTGCAATTTACGACCCGCAAGTTCCTAAAGATACTATTCTGTCTTCCTTACGACTTGATGCAAATGACAAAAGAGTGTCATTTCATGATTGTGCAACTGATGCAGCAAAGGGAACCCATGCGATTGCCTTGCTTACAGAGTGGGATGAATTCAAAAAGCTAAATTTAAAAGAAATCTATGCGGAGATGGAAAAACCGGCTCATTTCTTTGATGGACGAAATTTAATCGACCCTATTGAAGTGCAAAATGCAGGTTTTAGACTTCATCGAATTGGAAAAGGGTAGGTTTTTTAAATCGCGGGTCGCCTCGCCGGTCTCGGCAACCTGCTGAGCACTTTATCGAGAACGCCATTTAAAAATTTCTTGGAGTTTTCTGTGGAAAATTCCTTACTAATTTCCAAAGTTTCATCAATTACAACTACTGGTGGAATATCGAGCCGGTATTGAATTTCATAAATCGCAACTCGAAGAAGTCCAAGATCGGCTTTTGCAATTCTCGAAAATTCCCAATTGTCGACTAATTCTTTGATCATTGAATCAATAATTTCTTTCTTCTCAATAATTCCATCCACAAGTTCTATGGCATAGGAGTAATAAATTTCATCCTTACCCAGCCGGAATATAAAATCTTTAAGATCACGGCTTATATCATCCGAAGGGTTCATTTCCCATTGAAAAATGAACCGAAATGCAGTGGCACGATTTTGCCGCCTTTGGCTCCACTGTGGGTTAGTAATTAAATCTTCGTCCATTTTTTGTAAAGGTGTCCCATTTCGATTGCGGCTTGTGCAAATTCATGGCCGCGGTCCAAGTCTCCGGTGATTCGTTCTTCCGCGTCTTTAATAGTATCGGTAACAATTATCCCGTTAATAATAGGTACATTGAACTTAACCACTAGTGATTGGATCGCATTACCCGCCGATTCCGCGACTAAATGGTGGTGCGAGGTAGTTCCTTTAATGACAACTCCCAACCCAATCATGCAGGAAAAAGTTTGGGCCTGTAATAATAATGACAAAGCCGAGGGAATCTCATTAGACCCGGGGACTCGTTCAATTAGCATAAACTCAGGTTTCCCATTTTGAGCTAAACAATCAGTAACACGGCCGAGGAGTGATTCAATAAGGCTTCGATTAAATTGAGCTGCCACTACGCCGATCCGTAAAGTTTGAGAGGATAAATGGGAGGAAGGTTGAATTTCTGAACTCATCGATTTTATTTCAGTAAAATTCTCTCAACAATCTCTAAGCCATATCCTTCTAATCCAACCACCTTCCTTCGATCCCTAGTGAGGAGTTGAAGTTTTTCAATACCGAGAGCCGCTAAAATTTGTGCACCAATGCCATAATCCCTAAAATCCATTTTAGGCATGGTAATTGGCTTACTAGACAAAGATCGGAATCATTTGATTCTTTCTTTTGGAAATCTAAACGCCTAGATTCCATATAAAGTAAGACACCTGAACCATTTTTCGCAATAACTTCAAGTGCTTGTTCAATCGGATTTGATGAATTGGAACCATCGTTCAGACCAAGGGAATCAGTAAGAATATTAGCCGTTTGTACACGAACCAGGGTAGGGGAATTTGTGGCAATAGAGCCAAGTGTCAGTGCGTAATGAATTCGACCATCCAGAATACTCCTGAAACCATAGAGCCTGAATTTACCAGATTTGCAGGGGAAATCAGACTCAGTAAACTTTTCAATCAGTTGTTCTCGTTGATGGCGGTATTCGATCAGAGCTGCAATTGATATAAGTTTAATTCCCCATTTTTTCTTTAATACCTTCAACTCTGGGAGACGGGCCATGCTACCATCTTCATTTAAAATTTCACAAATCACTCCACTCGGATGGAGCCCTGCCAATGAAGCAAGGTCTACCGCTGCCTCCGTGTGACCGGCACGCTCTAGTACACCACCTGGGCGTGCTCGCAAGGGAAAGACATGCCCGGGTTGCACTAAATCCTGAGCAGTGGCAACGGGGTCGGCTAAAATCTTAATTGTAGACGCACGATCAAATGCGCTTATACCAGTTGAAATACCATGTGCCGCATCCACAGAGACAGTAAAATCTGTCTTTTGTGCCTCTCGATTATTCGAGACCATACTAGAAATCCCAAGACGATTTAATTGATTGCTCATTAAAGGAACGCAAATCAAGCCACGAGCGTCTCGAATCATTTGATTGACCGACTCAGGAGTAACCTTCGATGCGGCCATAATAAGATCACCCTCGTTTTCACGAGACTCATCGTCTGTTACAATGACTAAGTTTCCTTTACCAATCTCAGTAATTGCATCTTCTATGGGGTCGAAACCAGAATCAATTTGCTTTGACATAAGTTGGGATAGATAAATTAAGGAAATTCAATAAGATACAGATCAATCCTTTAATCTCAATGTAATTCGGCTAAAGAAGAGCTAATAAAGGGGAACTTTTAGCCTTTCTGGATCATATCATAAAACTCAGATTCGCTAATTATTGGAATATTCAACTTTTCGGCTTTGTTAAATTTTGAACCTGTACTAGAACCTGAAACTAGAAAAGAGGTTTTCTTACTCACGCTTGAAGAGACTCTCCCGCCAAGAGCTTCGATTTTTTCGACTGCTTGATCGCGGGTAAGTTCAGACAATGCACCCGTTAAAACAAATATCTTACCGTCCAGGATTAAATCCAACTCCAAATCTGCAATGGGCAACTCAACTTGAAGGCCTTGGTCCTTAAAAAATCGAATCAAGTCTTGAGTCGCATTATCTTCAAAAAATGAAATCACACTTTTTGCCATAATTCCCCCAATTCCTTCGATTGCAGTCAAGTCCGACTCAGTTGCCTGGGCTAGCGTATGGAGCGACCTAAATACTCGAGCAAGATCCTTTGATGCAGAGACACCAACATGCTTAATTCCTAAGGAGCATATGAGTCTCCACAAGTCCTGTTCTTTACTTTTTTCAATTGATAAAAGTAAGTTGTCTGCAGATTTTTCAGCAAAACCATCTAACTGTAATAATTGATCTTTGGATAGATTATAAATATCAGAAAGCTTTATTGCTAAAGAACGGTCAACCAATTGCGAAATCACAGATTCCCCAAGATGGTCAATGTTCATACATCCCCGGGANGCAAAGTATTCAATTCTAGCTTTGATCTGATCCGGGCATAGNGAATTGGGACACCTCCAAGCGGTTTCTCCCTCCGTTTTAAAAAGTTCACTCTCACACTCAGGGCAAACACTGGGAAATGAAAATGGGACCAAGGAATGNTCTCTCTCGGAGAGTACCACCTCGACAACTTGTGGGATAATTTCTCCCGCCTTTTCCACGATCACTTGATCGCCAATTCGAAATCTTTTCGGCTAATTTCATCCGCATTATGAAGACTCGCCCTGGAAACGAGAGATCCGGCTAATTGAACTGGTTTCAAGCAGGCAACTGGTGTGATAGTACCGGTTCTGCCTACTTGAATGATAATATTTTCAAGCAGAGTCTGCTGTCTTTCAGACTCAAACTTATAGGCAATAGCCCACCTTGGCGCCTTGGCGGTAGTTCCGGCTACTTGCTGCATTTCAATAGAATCAAGTTTAATTACAGCCCCATCAGTTGGATAGGAATAATTATTTCGCTGTTCATCCAAATGACCAATGGCAGCCCAAGCCCCTGAAGCAGAGGAGACTGCCTGTAAGAATTCAACAGTGGGCAAGCCCCAGACTTTTAGGGAGTGATGGAACTGCGATTGAGTGGAGAAATATCCTGAAGGGTGACATGCACCAAGTCCATAAACGACAATTTCGAGCTTTCTGCGCCTCGCTTCTTTTGGGTCTAAGAGTTTGACTGTACCGGCAGTTAAATTACGGGGATTTGCATAGAGATCCAACCCCTCATTCTCTCTTTCTGAATTAATACGATTAAATTCATCATGGGCCATAAAAATCTCTCCACGAATCTCGATGAGAGAGGGAAAATTTGCAGAAGTGATCTTGGTTGGAAGATTTTGAATATGTATTATATTTTGAGTAATAATATCACCCTCAATGCCATTACCTCGTGTAGTTGCCTTCACTAAAACTCCCTGTTCGTATGTAAGGGATACCGCAACTCCATCAATTTTTGGTTCAACAACATATGGAAGTTCTTCTTTTTCCAATATCTTGCATAATCTTTTATTAAACTCAAAAAACTCCTCTTCATCGTATGTGTTATCCAGACTGAGCATCGGAGAAATGTGAATGTGGGACTCAAATTCCTCAAGCCTGTCATCGCCTACGACGGGAACTAGTTCTCCCTTCTCATTGCCTAACTGATCCTCCTCGCCCGCAAATAAGCCGAGCATGTCATCCTGAGAACCCAATGAGTCGAACTCCTGCCTTAGTCGATCATATTGCTGATCGCTAACCTCAGGTTTTGCATTCCGATAGTACGCCTCGTCATATTTCTTAAGCAAGCCTTCCAGCTCCTTCCTTCGACGCTCCAAATCTTTCATTAAATGGAGATAAGAACTAAAGGCGAGCGACTGCCGCCTTCATCCTAGCCACAGCTAATTCAAGCAAACTGTAGGTACATCCTAAGTTTAGGCGAAGGAAACCAGGAGCTCCAAAGTCCTTGCCATTTGACAAGCCAACTCCTGCGTCTTCAAAAAATGAAAAGGGACAATCCACATCCAAATCCCGTGCATCAATCCAAAGGAGGTAGGTAGCTTGGGGCGAGTAGGGGGTAAGCCCCTTCACTGAAAGAAGTTCATTAAATACAAAATCTCGATTCGCTCGTAAATAATGAAGCAACCGGCTCCGCCATTCTTCACCCTCTCGATAAGCAACTTCAGCTAGCCTAAAACCCATAGCAGGGGGATCGGGAACTATCCCGCTCATCGCCCCCTTGAAACGACGCCTTAACTCGGGATTTGAAATAACAGCAAATGAACAACCAAAACCTGCCAAGTTAAAGGTCTTGCTGGGTGCCATAAGAGTAATGGTTCGGTCGGCAATTTCATCGCTCAAGGAAGCAAATGGGATATGTTTCAATGAATCTTCTAGAATTAAATCACAATGAATTTCATCGGAACAGATATAAAGGCCACGCTCTAAGATAAACTCACTCAACTGAGTAAGTTCATTAAGGGTGAAGTTAGTTCCCACTGGATTGTGGGGGTGGCAGAGCATAAATAAGTCTCCGCTCTTAGTGTGCAGAGACTGGAGATAATTAAAATCAATAGTGAACCTGCCATCCTCCAAGACCATAGGAACCTGAGTGCAGCTAAGCCCGGAGTTAAATGGGCTCGAAAGGAAGGGAGGATAGACAGGAGTATTGGTAATTACTTGCGTCGCTTGGTTGGCAATTGCCCTACAGGATACATTTAATCCACAAACCATCCCGGGCAACCAGGTGACCCACCCTTGATTGACCGACCAATTGTACATGTCAGACATTCGCCCGACAATCGTATCAGTTAAAGTCTGCGGGCAAATTCCGTATCCAAAGTTTCCCGCCTTGCAAATTTCTTGTGCTTCCCTGGTGACTTCCACTGGNGAACGAAAGTCCATATCAGCGACCCACAAGGGAATGATCTCTGAAGATTCGTATTTAGCCCACTTTAGACTGCTAGTCCCTTTCCTGTCTGGGACATCATCAAAGAGTTTATCTGGTACTCTCAATAGAAGCGTAAGCAACCGAGCTTATTGCCAAGAGTACAGGTATTTTAATCCGATAAAATCGACTTCTTGATCAAAAGCGTGACTGTACTCGAAAGCAACTCCATGAATGTCATTAATCCACCAAGTTAAACCCACATCTATTGAGAAATCATTTTGACTGAAGTCTGACCATAATCCTAGGAAATTTGCACCAAAAGACATAGAGAAATAATCAGTAAAAAGCACTTCTGTACCAGCCAATAACTTCCATGTAAAACCATCTTTTTTCATGCGGACCATCGCATCATCGCTTAAATAAGAAATGCCTCCACCTGCAAAAGGGCGAAACATGCCGTTTTGAAACACATAGTCGTCGTAATGGTAAATATAATCAAGTCCTAGTTCCCATGTCGATTCATCGGAAGCATTTGAATCCACGCTGCCGTAATCAAACCGCAAAACAAAATCAGCGGAATCTGATGCAGGACTATTTGCCGACAAACTGAGGAAATCACCTTCAATATCAGCACCCTTACCACCATCCGCCATGGCGTAACCAAATCCCATGTAATACTCGCCAAGACGGGACTTAGAGTAAGCGGAGTTAAATAAAACAAGAAAGCTAATTAGGGCTAAAGCAAAGAATTTCATAGGTAATTAATAAAAGACTTCGATTGCACTAGTCAACATGTATTAGGGCTTATCTCGTACCGGAATTACAATAACGGCTTGAATATCATTCCAGTAGCTTTAAACATGCGGGCTGACATTTGTTTTTTGGTAAAAAAAGGTAGACCGGGGAAATTGCCGACATCTTTCCAGTTATGGAAAAAGTCACCACTCCCCGCTGGGACTTGTTCTTTTCCTGCTTTAAGTTCGAAAGAAGAATGAGCACGGATAGGCCAAAGATCAATAAAAGGAAATGCCTCCGAAATACGGTATAAAATCATATTAATTTTACTTAATAGAGGTCTTTCTTTTTTTATTTCAATCAAGTAACTATTTTGAGGTTGGATGTCGTTCTTGATACTGTGCTTTAATTTGGATGAAAAATTTTTATCATGAATAATAACCCCAAGTTCAGTATTATAAATCTCGGAACGGGGATCTAAATTGTAAGAGCCCACAAATGCAATCTGTTCATCAATCACAAGTGATTTTGCATGGAGTGATAGATAGGGCACCGCATTTAAATGGATATTTTTTCTTCCCCGTGATTTAATTTGGTTATTCCCAGTACCAGTTCCAATAACGGGCAATGACTTACTTATTTTAAAATGAGCAACACCCTGTTGTGAAAGTTCCCTCCTGAAAGGCAATCGGCTTAGGAGTTTTTCGTAACTCATCATATTTGCAATATCAGTTGGAATTGGTTTAAATTCCCACATTTCAAGATTTAGTTCCTCCAGGTATACCCGTTTTTCTTTATAATTTGCTGCATAAGTGACCCAGTTGTCGGTTGCTGCAAGACTGTTCGTAGAAATCACTACCGATACATCATTCCTCTTCTGCTTTAATTCAGTAAACGCTTTTTGAATGTCCGAACTGAGAACTACATAGGGAGATTGAATGACTATATCTGACTCTGCATCTTTCATTAAAGCCAACAATCTCTTCGTAACAGCGGAGTTGGAAACTGGAGCACGATCAACCTTATCGGGCTGGTCATAAATCCACTCCACTCTCTCCACCTCGGACAATAAGTCGGTAAAATGATCTTGGATGTATTTTGTGTTACTTGCCTGGGCACTAATCTGCTTAAAAATATCATATTCAAAAAATCGCCTCTTTTGTAATGATTTCGAGAAATTATTTTCGACCAATAATTTTTTAACATCAATCAGCTCGCGAGTTGATATTGAATTATTTGAATTCCAGTATGAATAGAAGCAATTCGTAATCTCAGTACCACTGGGAAGTATAAGAAGAACATCTCTGTCTTTATAATTCATTCCAATTACCTGGTCAAAGTAGTGATTATTAATGTTCCGCCCACCAGTAAGAGCGATGTAATTATCAATAAGCAAAAGTTTATTATGCAACCGAACATTATGATCATGAAAATCAATGGTCAGGTCAGAAAACTTTTCAATAAAAGAAGGAGACAGTTTTTTAGCACTTGGATTAAAGTATTTAATCTCGAAACTTGGTCCGAGTGTTGAGAGCAGTGCAATCACGTCAGGTTGATGTTCATTAAACATATGATCTATTAATAATTTGACCTGTATTCCACGTTTTTGATTGGCCTGTATTAATTCCCAAAGAATCAATTTCCCCACCTCATCAAATTCCCAGGAAAAAGTCTGAATAGAAATACTCTTCTGTGCAGAACGAATGAGATTAATTCGAAGAGTGAGTGACTCTTCCCCATGATCTAATAGAAGAGCTCTTGGTTGGTTTGCTAAAGTTACATCCTCTAATAATTCCTGCCAAATACGGAGAGTTCCGACCTCTTCAGAAATAGTGGTAACTGAGGAATCATTAAATGGTTCAAAGGTGGGAATTGAATTACTCCGGCAGGATATAAAAGTAAGGACCCACAATACCACCAAGTAATAGGACAACTGATTGATCGCGAAAAAAGAAACTACAGTACTACTATTGAAGGGTGTGCTTTTCATGCCATCAATCTAGGTGATTTAACTACTGTCAAGAATATCAAACCCGAAACAAATATCAGGCTACAGGAAAAATATGCCATGCCTTCAAACCCTAGTATCCCCAAGATAGAATATCCCACAAATGGGGCACACGCCCCCCTGACTCCAGTCATAAAAACATGAGCCCCCATATATTCTGCCTCTAAGCCACTCGGGGCAAGCTTTGTTACCCACAAACTCCAGGCAATCGAAGCTCCGCCATTTGCGACACCAGCAAGAGTAGAACCGATCAACAATCCCCAGAAATTAGTGGAGAGAAAGAAGATTAAAACCGAGGAAAATAAAAATATATTTAAACTTATCCTGTAGGGAACAAAGGAAACTCGGTCAAATAATTTGCCCCAAGCTCGAGAAGTTAAAACTCCAGCAAATGAATAGACCACCACAATTATAGCAACCTCCCTGTTACTTATCCCAATCCCTCCATTACCAACCATATATTCGATCCGAAGTGGAATAGTCATAATTACACCTAAGCCCATCAACATCCACCCAAAGAGCATCCTCCCAAACAATCGATCTTTCCAAATAAAAGTGAGTCCACCAAAAAGATTCGAGCTAGAACGGGAAGGCTTCACCTCACTTGAGGGCATTAAAAATAAAGCCACTGATGCGAAAAAAGCGGCCAGCCCCATCCCCCAAAAAAGATAATGATACTGCCCCCCATTTGAATCAAGAAACAAGCCAAAGTAGTAGGTAAAAACCATTCCTACCACTGAAGCAAAAATGAAATTCCATGAAATATTCTGTCCCCTTTTATTAGACTTATAATTGGAAGAATACACATGAATCATTAGACCAGGCATTTGTGATAATGAAATTTGGGCAATAACCAAGAAGACGGTGTACGGTACTATACTTTTGACCTGCGAGCAGCTTAACAATGCCAGGCTACAAATCGCCATAATGATTCCCGCGATATGCGTAACAGGTTTATTAAATATTGAGCAAGCTCTTACTGTCCATGGCATTAAAAAGAAACCAAATGCAGAACCCGCTGCTAGAACTGACTTATACCCCTGAGACGCATCCAAGAATCGAATCGCGACCAGAATAACAAAGACATTAAAACCAACCTCCAGGATTCCGTTGAGCGAGCAACGAAACAAATCAAGTCGTAAAGTCCTTTGAGTTAAATCCTTCAAAGAATGTGGAGATCGAGAAACTCTATGTACAAAATCGGGTTTCGAATGATTTCTCTGCGGCTTCGTCTCCAATTAAAATAATTTCTCCATCCTCAGTAAATTGATTATCAGGGGAAGGCGTAATCACCGTCCCCGCATCTCCCTTTATTGCAACTATACTACAACCCGTCTTTTCAGTTATTTTACAATCTTGAACTTTTATACCAACAAGGGACTTGGGAGTTTTCTGACTAAAGACATCCAATCCTTCGGTCACCATAAGAATTTCCGCGCGGTTCAATAAATTAAAAATGGTGTTAGCCCCCATATGATCCTGAGACATAACAAAATCAGCACCGGCACGATGAAGAGGCTCAATATTGCGATGAAGGAAAGCTCGAGTAATAATCTGAATATCAGGCCGTAATTTCCGACCGTATATGGTCAGGTAAACATTACTTTCATCGTCATGACTGGTAATAATTAACGCGGGGGCTTTATTGATCCCGGCACGCTCAAGAACGGCTTTCTCTGAGGCGTCTCCCAAGATCGAATTGGAGACCATGGCTGCCTTTTTCTCATCTGATTCAATAACCCGATAAGGAATATTTCTCTCTGCGAGCGCTTTTGCAGTCTCCCGTCCCACTCGACCTGCTCCGATAATAATAACCGGAGAATTGTTAGTCTTGAAATCCCGAAAATCATGATCATATTTAGCAAAATGGCCCTCCGTTCCAGCAAGGAGTAATACGGTGTGATTGTTCAACATCGTATCCGGGCCAGGAAGTTCAAAGTGACCACGTTCCCACATGCCAACCACATTGACGCCGTAATTCTCGCGAAGCATAGCGTCTTTAAGCTTCTGTCCCACCAATGGAGTGCCGTGTATAGTGGCTTCCGCAATCAAGACCTCATCAAATGAACCAATCACATGGGTGCTATTATCCGTACAGCAAATCCTCCTGGAAAGAAAACGACCCATCTGCTTGGCCGGTCTAATAACATGAGTAGCTCCAGCCAAGGAGAGTATTTCCTCAGATGTAGCCCGATTGCATGTACTGACAATAGATAAATCAGGAGATGAATCTCTCGCCCGAAAAGTGATATTTACATTTCGAATGTCATCATCGGTAGTGACAACCATTGCCGCATTCTCGATCGATGCATCTTCAAAAGTTTGCACTTCATCCAAATTTCCTAGCATTACTGGAATATCCATATCATGAAGTCGGAGTGCCTCCTTTAAATCCGATACAATCAAAACAAAAGGATATCCAAATTGGCTAAGTTTATCCATCAGTACATGACTGATCGAATCATAATGAGTTAAAATTACATGCTTTTGCTTCACTGCATCAAACCTACGGGCAACCCGGGCACCTGTTTGATATTCCATAAAAGGCTTGTAAAGAAATTCCATAAAAACAAATGGAAGAACCATAAAAAGGTAGAAGACCCCGGTGAACATGACCAACATTGAGAATAGCCGGCCCGAATCGCCCGAAAAAGTAATATCTCCATACCCAAGGGTAGTCATTGTAGTGAGGACCCAATAGAGGGACTCGATCCAGCCGATTGAAACCCCACCCAATTCCTTAGACATTAAATTTATGTAGACCTGCATGTAGCAAACCACAAAAAGAACTAAGATTAAGCCAAAGCGAAGAAAGCGAGTCGCATTTTTTCTCTTATTTCTCTGCTTGAAAACAGAAGGAATGGATTGGATAACATCTTTCACTAGTAAAATCTTATTTAAAGATATAAACCTTTGCGGGCGAGAACCTTTTCACTCATTTCGAAAAATGAATTATGAAATATAAATTTGTTCTTTGTTATTGCCCGAATCGCTATCAAAAGACTACTTCAATAAGATGCATTATTTGAAAAAGAATTCAGTTCAGATCTTTTTTCTTTCTTTCCTGATTCTCACTCTTCCGGCAAAAGAAAAAAATTCCCGATTAATTTCCCATGGAAATGCATCCACCTTATCCCCCAATGCACAGTTTTTGGATTGGAATCGATTTAATGGACCTTTTGATAATGCCACGTCAACGGAAACTCAGCTAATTGAAAATTGGGGAGAGGGTGGGCCTAGAGTAATATGGGAAGTAACAAAAGGGGAGGGGTATGCCTCACCCGCAGTATCAAAAGATATACTCATTTTATTCCATCGGGAAAATGGAATGGAAACGATTGAAGGATTAAATGCTGAAACGGGCACAAGAAAATGGATTTATCGATATCCAGTTGAGTATCGTGACCGATATGGTTATTCAAATGGACCTCGCTCAAGCCCCATTATTAGCGGTGATTTTGTGTTTGCACAGGGAGTGACCTCATGGCTCACCTGCCTGGAGTTGAAAACGGGGAAATTAAAGTGGAAGAGAGATTTAGCGAGTGAGTTTGAAATACCGGATTATTTTTTTGGAAAAGGTTCTAACCCGATTCTATTTGAAGAATATCTGATTGTAAATGTGGGGGGAAGCAAAGAGCGTTGCGTGGTTGCATTCAATAAAAACAGTGGAGTAACGGAATGGATATGCAAAGATCCCTGGGGGGCAAGTTATTCATCACCGACCCTGTCCACAATTCATGGAAAAGAAGTTTGCCTTGTTCTGACTGGTGGAGAAAGTCGCCCTCCAACTGGAGGTCTGTTAGCGATCGATCCGCTTAATGGGAAAAAACTGAACCGCTTCAGTTGGAGGTCGACAAGATATGAATCTGCCAATGCCGTGCCCCCGATCCCATGTGGAGAAAATCGAGTTTTTCTGTCCGAATGCTATGAAAAAGGGGGAGTTCTATTAGAGTATGACTCTCAATTCAACCCAACTATAATTTGGACAGACCCGGGGATTAACATTCATTGGATGACGCCAATAGTAAAGGACTCCACTCTGTATGGTATTGCCGGTAGGCATCAACAGGGTGCAGAAGCATTTGCCCTCAATATTAAAGACGGAAAAATCCATTGGAAGGAGCCCATTACCTGGAAGCAGAATGTGAATAATCAGATGCTCAATCTAAGTTTATTCAGAGGTTCAATATTAAAACTTAATACCCATTTTATTGGTCTATCAGAACTGGGAAGTTTGGTTCAATTAAACTTCACGCCCAAAGGGTGGAAACTTAAAAATAAAGTACAATTGTTTTTTGCTCCGGGAACTTGGACACTGCCAGCATTAAGCAAGGGCCTACTGTATGTAATGCAAAACGAAACCGATCGGATGACAGGGAAAAAGCCAAGACTACTCTGCCTCGACCTCAGGTCATCATGAGCGAAGTAGTCTCAAATAGTAAAATCATTGAAGTTCAACCATTTGGAGGTTACGACCAAGCTTTATCTTACGGTGTCCCTCAAAGTTTAATCAACCGGATTCAAATTGGTTGCTTAGTTCGAATTTCGCTGGGAAGACGTAATACAATAGGCATTGTACTCTCCCTCTCACCGAAGGAGAGGCCGCCAGTAAATAAACTAAAGTTTATAACATCACTCGTACAGGAACAACCTGTCCTGAATGAAGAATTGATTCGATTGGCCCGATGGATGTGCACCTATTATGCATCTTCAATTGATCATGTTCTAGAGGGGATGATTCCATCGGCAGTAAAAGAGGGGATGGGGGAAAAAAAGAAACGTTACATTCATGCAACAAAAGACAGCAAGACGGAACTCGTCCTTGCAGAATTAAAAAATTCACCCCAGCAGAAAAAACTTTTTTCATACCTAGTTAAATGTGGACAGGAAGTGGCACTGCATGAAACACTCAAAATTCTGGATGTGGGGATTTCGTCAGCCAATGCACTAATAAAGAAGAAACTGGCGACTGAAACCAATAAGGTCATCGAACGAGATGCCTATGAAGATGAATTTTCCGATTCAAATGATTTTGTTGATCAGGAATTCTCCCTTACTAAAGAACAGAAGAAAGCAACGGATGAAATCATTCTCGCTCTCCAAAAGAAGACCTTTCAACCCCACCTACTTCAGGGTGTAACAGGATCCGGCAAAACCGAGGTGTACTTCCAAGCAATGGAGAAAGTTTTATCGGATGGAGGGGGTGTTCTGTTCCTCGTCCCGGAAGTGGCACTCGCCCCCCAAACAGTTTCCCGCCTGAGAGGGCGCTTTAATAAACAAAATGAAAGTGTGGTGGTGTGGCACAGTCACCTTTCAGCAGGAGAAAGATTGGACGCATGGAGTGCATTAACCTCTGGTCGCTCTCGCATTGTAGTAGGAGCACGTTCCGCAATATTTGCTCCCGTCCAGAATTTAAAACTTATCATTATTGATGAGGAACACGAACCCTCCTATAAGCAGGAAGAGAGTCCTCGCTATCATGGCCGAGATGTGGGGGTATACCGAGCAATGCTTAATCAGGCGATGTGCTTACTTGGTTCCGCGACACCCTCTTTAGAAACACTTCATAACGTAGCCAATAAGAAATATTCGAGAAGTACACTTTCTCAGAGGGTAGACGGAAGAGATCTGCCCTTGGTTCATCTCATCGATATGAGAAAAGAAGCACAAAGGGAGAAAAATATACCCATTCTTTCGCAACCCCTCGTGGAAGCATTACGACAAAGATATTATAACCGAGAACAGAGCATTTTATTTTTAAACAGAAGGGGTTTTAATACCACCATGCTGTGTCCAGATTGTGGAAATGTGGAACAATGTAAAGATTGCAGTATCTCCATGACCTTTCACCGGACGGACGGGCAGTTAAGATGTCACATCTGCGGATACCGGAAACCTGCACCTCGATTTTGTCCAAACTGTCGTTCATTTGACATTATAAAAAAGGGACACGGCACACAAAGAATTGAAGATATTACTCAGTCTCTGTTACCTCGGAAGGCAGTCATTCGAAGAATTGATGCGGATATGATGTCCAAGAAAAACCTTTTCAGGCAAACACTAGATGAATTTCGAAAAGGAAAAATTGACATACTGGTCGGTACGCAAATGATTGCGAAAGGGCTTGATTTCCCCAATGTCACATTGGTTGGAGTAATTGACGCGGACCTACCCCTACGAATGGAAGACTTTCGTGCATCCGAAAGAGCTTTTCAATTACTAACCCAGGTCTCGGGAAGAGCTGGGCGTGGGGATCGGGCAGGGGAGGTTTATGTACAAACCTACGCACCCCATGCACCTTCAATACAATTTGCCCGCAAAGGGGATGTGGAAGGTTTTATCGTAGAAGAAATGGAAATGAGAGAGGAATTTCAATACCCCCCATTCAGGCATTTAGTCCGACATGTTTTCCGAGGAAGAAGTGAAGAAAAAACTTCATTTTATGCCGAGCAGTGGGCCAAGGTGCTGGAAAATAATCCAATTGAAAATGTCGATATTAAGGGACCTGCTCCCGCTCCTCTAGAAAAGATGAAGGGCTATTATCGCTACCATATTTTTTATCTCACTAATCATGTTCCTAAATTCCTTGCACAGTTTCGAAAGAGAAGAGAAAAGTTTCCCCTCGATGTGGAAATCCACGATATNCTAGATGTAGATGCATTCCAAATCAGTTAACCTGATTGAAAATAAAATAGCTTATTGCTTAGAAGGATTAGAAACGCCAAGTAGTGCAACCGACCCAGCGGGGTGATTACGTTTCAAAAGTAAACCTGAGCCCGCTGGAACAAGGGCATTATTAAAAGGGGAGTTACCAGCACCAACCCTCCTCCAGCCGCCTGAGTTTATAAAAGCCTTTGGTGCAGAGCTGTAACCGTAGCCAGGGTTAGTTATTGTAATTGAATCAACTGAGCCCCCTGACATGTAAGCGATGCCGGCAGCGCCTTGCCCACCACCACCAAGAAAGACTACATAGGCGGGGGAAGTGTATCCGTTCCCCCGAGAACCAGTTTTCCATGTCGCGCCGATTCCGGTAAAATCACAGTTTCCACTTTTGCCTAATAGTTCAAAAGTATTCGGAGTTACATTCGCGACTTCAAAAAAACCATTGGCTGCGGAAGAAATCAAAAGACCCTGCCCAGACGGAACAATAGTACCATCTTCATCCACCTGTTGCTTTGGATCTGCATTATTGGTCTTGTGGCCAAAAGCACCTGATATAAATACGACAAAACCCCTTCTAAGAGAATGGTTGGGCGAACTTACCATGATATTACCTGAGTTCGGGTTAGTCATCGCAGTGATTTTTCCAGAAGACATCGAAATATCTTGAGGGGTAATTGAACCCGCGACACCAGTGCCCATTCTGGCGGTCAAGGTCGCTTGCTCCGTAATACCCATATTCGTTCCATCATGCCAATAAGTGGTCCAGACGCCATTAATCAGAACTCCTACATTGTCTGCAATCTCTTGATCCTCAGAAACAAGCCATTTCGTACTATCATTAGTATCGTTGGTTAGGTTTACAGAGGGTATAAGGTCAGAAAGCATCACATCCACACCGAAAGGATTATTAATTAAAGACCGCCTTCCACTTGCAGGAATCTGCATAAAGCTATCCCGCGTAATAACTAAACCATTTAATGTAATTTCAATTGGATTTGGGGAGCGACGGGAAACGATGAAGGATTCGTCCGGATAAATCAAAGTCCGGGAGGCATCAGCAGAGGATCCGTTGGAATCTCTCCACTTAGTACCATCATGGTAATAAGCATGGTAGTCATAAATAGTTCCATTCTGCTCACTTGGAGGCTTCATTAAATAAACGTAATCAGCATCTGTAAAATTCCCTTCGTTAAAAGAGGTGCTGTTATAACCAAAAAGGGAACCCAATGTCCAAGACTCAACAATCTCAACCTTTGAACCGATAGGGAAATCCGTACTTAAATTAGAACCAATCGAATTCTCGAGTAACAGAGTGTCACCTGTATTGGAAAGGATCCGAAAAAACTTACCCTGCTTAGTACTATCCTTCTCGATACTCCTCAAGAAATGAATACCTCCCTCAATTTCAACACGAGGCGGACTCGTGTAGCCCTTTCCCGAATAGTTATTATCAATTGTGATCGCAGTTACAGAGCCTGCATTGATAGAAGAAGAGGCAAATGCAGGCTCATAGTTTACCCAAGATTGATTCCCTTCAGAGGGTAGAGAAATGGAAACTTGCGGGGCAACTAAATAACCCGCACCACCGTCAATCAAATCGATGCGATCAATGGATTGATTCGAGTCTAAAAATACTTGGGCACGTGCTTTTTGACTGGCTAAGATTCCCGCTTTGAATGGCCATGCAAGAATCGAAGGGTCCAGTAAATCAGGAACGCGATGAAAAATGATAGTATCCCCACTTACCTGCTTAACCTGTCCTCGAAATACAACATTTCCCTTAATCCCGGGGGATACAATTTTGTAAGTGGGGGACTCAGGTGAACCGGCGGGAAGTGAAACTGATAACGAACCAACAGGGTTGCTTAATTCACCGGATTGACCACAAAGAAAGGTAAATCCAAATAAGCAAAGGATGAATTTCAATATTCTAGACAAATAACGAAATGGTGGACACATAACAAAAAAAGAAGTAAACCTCTTATAAGATGCTATTCTTTAGTGTTTATTGCAAAGGGAATTTTTGATTTTAATGTTAAAAGTGCTAATCAACTAGATCTGTACTGCATCATGCCGAGCAATATTTTTAATAAAATGATAAAACTGCGATCACTATTAGTAATTTCATCTTATTGCTTTCCCCTCTTTCTTTTTCCATCGGAGTACCCAGCGATTGATTTCCGGGACAGCGTCCATCAGTACTTTCAATCCACCCCAAGTGATCCATTTTCACATTTCAGAAGAAAATTGGAAAATGGCGAAGTAACACTGAATTTCAACTCGGAAAAACAATATCTCTCCTCGTTACTACAGGAACTATCAATCAGTCCATATTCTCAATTACTTGTTTTTTCTACCACCAGTCTACAACTAAGTAGAATTTCACCAAGAAATCCAAGAGCGATTTATTTTACTGATGATCTCTATATAGGCTATGTACCAGGAGGTCAGATTGAAGTTATTGGCATCGATCCCGCATTAGGGGCAATCACCTATATATTTAATTTCCCAAAACCAGGAAGTACAACTCATCCAACGATCTATCGATCGAAAAGATGTATGAATTGTCATGCATCACAAGATATAGGAGGGGCACCAGGTTTACTAATCGGTTCGGTTATACCAGGGCAGGGAGGTGGTTCGATAGACTCATTTCGTAAAGAAACTTCAGGACATGGTGTTGCTTTCGGCAAAAGATTTGGCGGGTGGCATATCACCGGTCAACATCCATTCAATGAAACATGGGCAAACCAGATTGGAGAAATGCAAAAAGGTAATATTTTCAAAATACCGAATCCTCCCGGGAAATATTTTTCTTGGGACAAATATTTAACTGAAAGCAGTGATATTATCCCCCATTTATTACTGGAGCACCAAATCGGTTTTACCAATCGTTGCATAACAATTACCTATAGAATTCGCGATTTAGTAACCTCGAATGATAATACAGTCGATCAAAAAAATATTGAAAATTTCATTCAAAAAGAAGCAAACTCTCTCCTGGATTATATCTTATTTAAAGACGAAGTACCTTTACCTGAAAATCAAATTAATTTGAAAACTCGATATGTTTCAGATTTTGAAAGGAGAAGTATTAGTGGTAAAAAGAAAGCGAATCTAAAGAAACTCGAATTAACCAGTAGATTATTAAAATTAAGATGTAGTTACATGATTTTTTCCAACTCTTTTAAAGGTCTTCCTTTAGAATTCAAAGATTACATAATCGAAAAGTTACATTTTATATTATCATGCGAACGTAGTAAAATTCCCGTCCAGTATTCCTATTTAGAAACAGAGGAGCGCGAGAAGATTAAACAAATTTTAGCCGCATCTATGGAGGGTTTTCCCCAGACATAAAAAAAGACGCCCGAAGGCGTCTTTTTTAATCAAATCTTAAGAATATCTATTTTTTGGCGACTTCAGAACCTGATCTTTTCCATCCTGAAATTCCAGCGGAAAGATGCTTCACATTTTTGTAACCCAGTTTAGCCGCTGCATCAGCACCTCTTTTGTAAGCACTGCAACCAGGACCGCCACAATAAGAAACAATCAGTGTATTCTTATCTTTTGGCAAAGATTTTGCTAATTTTGCACCCACTGAAGAAAAATGAATTGCGCTTGGAATATGCCCCTTTTTGTAAGATCCCGCACCATTCACATCGATTACGGCAACTTTTCCTTTTTTAATTGCAGATTTTAATTCATTGATACTGATATCGGGGTATTCTCCTGCGAATAGAGAGGTCGTGAAAAGAGTAAAGACAAGTAACGATATAATTTTTTTCATATTGGTTGAGTTAGGGAATTAGATTCAGTTTTTATTATTTACTTTGTATTTTAAGCAAAATAAATAGCGGTTACATTATGTGATTTCATTCTAAGAATTAATGCAATAAAAATATTATTTTTTTGATAAATCTAATAAATACAAAAAGTAAATTTAAGGCACCAAAACGCGCACGCGAAGAAACTTCCTTGATCGTCCAGAAAGTTTAGAATCATCGGCAACCCAGGTTTGCCTTTCTAATCCACCACCTAAATCAACAGAACGCTCTAACCTAATTCCTGACTGGTTCCATGTTTGAAGGTCATTACTCTGCTCCACCTTGTATATAAAACTTTCACCCGCTGAATTAATCGTGGAGTTTCCATCTTCTTTGTAGCGTACGAAAGAAATCCTAGTCTTGTTATCATCATGAATGCTGAGCACAGGAAGATCTTGCCCTCGGTCGGGTCCCAGCGAATCTGAGCCAATTGCACGCTCGAAAAGATTGCTATAACCATCTCCGTCGGAATCACTGTAATCTTCATTAAATACCTTCCTGCTTTCCATGACATTGAGTAGAGGATTTTTTAACATCAGCCTATCAATGAATCGATCCTGAATGCCAGTGTAGCGTACATCACTCTTTCTAAATTGACGCCAAACGAATTTATCAGCACCAATAATACGCAAGGATTTTGTTACAGACTCTGCAGTTACAAATGATGCGTTACCAGGTGCGTTAAAAGTTAGATCAACCGTACCCTCCATTAATGGAATGATCTGATTTCCCTTGAATATACGAACAATACTGGAGTTCGAACTTGTAACCTGTAATGGAATTCCACTTGTGGAACGGACCCCCTGCAGGACTAATGGTCGGTGTCCCCGTGGAGTATCACGTAAACCGCCCGGCTGTCCTAAACTTGGAAAGCGGATTTCCTGTCTTTGCTTAGAAGAAACATAAAACACCTGAGTCACGGGGGTGGCAGGGTTCACATAAGCACTTCCGCTCTGACTAGCAGTAATACTAACATTACCCTCCATACCATCCAATGTTACCACCCCAACAGAATTAACGGAAGCAGGTCCACTGTTTACGACAAAGCTAACAGGAAGATTGAAGACAGGATGATTAATACCAGAGGACACTGCGGTTGCGTTGAGTTCAAAAGCAGGATCGTCTCTGACTTTCTCAGGAATTAATTCAAATGTAATAACTTGGTCATCTTTGACTCCCGGGTGAATAATAGTGAGCACCTGACTAACCGGATTGGCAGGGTGGTAACGATCATCTCCCAACTGCATTGCAGATATAGTGGTGGAACCCTTACCTGTAATAGTAACCAGGTTTCCAGTTATTGTGGCAACAGAGGGGTTCGATGAAATGTAAGTAATCGGTAACCCCGAAGTAGCAACAGCTAAAAGTGGGAAGGAACTATCGCCGAAAGCCTTGTCAACCAAAGGAGGAAAGGTAATCGATTGGGGACCGCCAAAACTCGGTGGGTTCGAGGAGTAGGGATGGATAAGTTCTAAACTGGATGTCAGCCCCCATTTATGGGCAAGGTAACCTTCAATTTTTTGTCGATTAACAGAGTTGACTGACTGATTATATACTAGAACTTCAGCAATATCTCCAGAGAAAGATTCGCCCAGTTTATCGAATGCTGAAGTTAAATTGGAATCTCCGCTCGAGACCAAAGGAGCAACCGTACCGTTTACCCAAAGTGATTGCCCACCGGGGATAATTCTTAAACTATTCACGGACCAATTTGAAGTATTTACATCCGATAAAATTTCTACTCCACTTGCACTATCTTCAAGACTGAAAAAGCCATCTGGATTTGTGGTAGATAAATCACCACCTAACACGCTTGAAGAACCTAAAACGCTTTGCTTATGAACAATAAAAATAAATTCCGGATTACTTACTGCACTCTGAATATCAAAAAGCTCTCCTGAACTAGAGTCAAAGGTTACAATTGGTTTTTCATTCAGGCTCTGCGGCGTCCACCGAGGCATATTGTTAATCGTTGCCTGGATGGGGTTATTAGTGTTCCCGGACTTATCGCCCCACATACTCACCCGACTTCCTGAAATAAAATCAAAAATATCATCAGGTTCATTATCCGCATTTACATCAGTCGCATCGAACCAAAGCTTTAGTCCTGGAGCAGAATCAGAAAACAGATTGCCATATCCTATAGTAAAATTCTGATCCACCCCAATGGCACTATCAAAACGATTATCACCATTTTGAAATGCAGTGATTGTAACCAAGCCTGTTCCTTGAATAAAAACTTTATTGCCAATAATAGTCGCCTTTGCTGGGTCTGAAGTTGCAAATTGAACCGGCAATCCAGAGGTTGAATTGGCATCTAGATAGAATGGGAAATCTCCCACTGCGTGGTCCGCAATCGGAGCAAAAGAAAGTAACTGAGGTGCTTTTACTACGGTCAAATAATTGTCTGCCGGAAGAGCGGGTGCATAAACAGTATTACCGTCTTGTATTGCGGTTACTTTAGTAATCCCTGCACCTATAATCTCCAAAGTGTTAAAGTCACCTCCCCCCGAGCCATAAATTTGGTTAATTTCGCTTTGATTGAGGTCGTCACTGTAAATCCGAATGTCATCCACAACTCCATCAAAAGGAGAAACAGAACCTCCAATTTTAAACGGTGAAAATCTTTGATTTAATGGAAACCCAGAAACTGGGACTGAGGAGAGCTTCTGGGACAGGTTGCCATCTGCAAAAAGTGATAATGTACGATTAGAATCATTGGAATCGTCATATACCACTGCTATGTGAACCCATTCATTTTGAGTGAGCACAGGGGAGGGGGATTGTAAGGTGAATGGAGTCGAATTGCCATCAGTCAAGAAATCAAACGCTATGTTTCCGTTTCCATTAACCTTACTTAATCGACAAACATTCATCGAAGGAAAACCATCTTTTGCCAATATTTGTGTCCCAGAAGAGTTCAGATCCGAGGAATTCAACCAAAGACTAATTGTGAACGAGCCATCAAAAGGAACGCTGCCTGCCTCGATCCTTCCATTTGATGCTCCTAGTCGGACTCCGTTTCCAAATCGAGCAGGGAGCCAATCCTTACTCGACCCCGATACATTAAGATCTAGCAAAGTACCATTATAATTCCCCATCGAATCCTTAGCGCCGGAGTAAAGATTTTCATCTAGTTTCCAGTAGGCAAGAAGTACATCCTGACGAGTGGTGAGGATTCGGGCAACCGTCTCGTCTTCCACTTGGTACAGTAAGGGAAGATTGGTCAAGTTTCCGTCCAGTGTTCTCGAATAACCATTTAATGATAAGGTAGATAATGTTGCCGAAACCGAGGATAAATTCTGATCAAATATAAGTTCATGCTGAGTTTTATTAGATACAGTCAATTTCCCATCCAAGTAAGTAACAAAGTATTTACCTGAAAGTACTCCTGTACCATGAATAGAATACAATCCCTCCGGAGTTGGGTTTGAAGTATTTCCATCTGCGACAGAAGTTGTCACCGAAACGCTTTGTATCAAATCGCTTTCGTTGTCATCGTAAGCAAACCCATTGAATCCATAGGTAAAGAGAGGGTTGGCTTGATCCGTTTTTCTAAATTGATCATTCACCCTTACCACCAATTCCTTTTTCATGATTTGAAGATCTAGAAAAACCGGTTCTGCAGCCAACCACTCCAAACCTCCAACCTGCGTCGCCTTGATCCGTACCATGCCCGGACTCCGTATCGTCAGGATAGTACCATTCAGATCCACCGAAGAATTTCCGTCAACCAGCTCCAAGGAAACAGGTAACTCTGAGGTAGCGGTTACATTTAAATCAATTGGAATTGAACCATAAGAAATAACTCCCAAGTCCTGATTGAAAGAAATACTTTGCCGCCCCTTCAACACCACCAATTTAATTATTTCTGAATCGGAGCCTGATATATTAGAAACTGTGACAGTGGAGTTAAACTCACCCGTTTGAGTGGGAATTCCGTAAATTAATCCACTCACTCCATCTACTTCCAAACCTTGGGGTAGGTTTGTGGCGTTATATTCAGTCGGGCCTTTAATTGACTCAATCTCATAGGCGTACTCTTGGCCAAATCTAGCAATTAAAGGCGAATCGGAAAAATTATATATATCCTGTCTCTCTTGTGCCGTTAATCCCTGACCGAAAATGCGCAAATCATCCATTTGTCCCTCCAAGTAATCCGGAGAAGAGGGGTGCTTGCCAAAATATAAGTCTACTGCCGTACCATCTCCAGCAAGCGTTCCTTTTGCATTAATAGGAGCAATCACCTCCTCATTATTGACATAAACCACAACTTTATTTCCATCCCACTGTAGAATGTAGTGAACCCATTGATTAATTGATAAAGGAAATGAATTTGAGATTTTCCATGATCCACCAATCCGGACCTCTGCATTAATAAAACCGTTTGAAATATAAAACTTGATTCGATCGCTTCTAAAAATTACCCCATCCAAATCATCCGTATATAACCAAAGACCAATTGCAAAAGGTCCAGTAAGATTAAAGGTAGCAACATTAGAAGGTAATAATAAAGTTTGATTCCCATCAAAGCGGAGCGAAGTTCCATTTCGACCGACCTCAGAAAATAAATATAGATCAGAAAAAGAAGTACCATCACCCACATTGCCAACCCCTGAAGAATCGTCAACAACGGTACCGTTTAATTCATCAAAAGTCCAATGAACGATTGGATTACTGGGTAAGACAATCTCGGGAGAATTATCGAAATTAGGACTGTAAGTACTAAAAGGATGCGCCCCAAAGTCTCCATTCCCAGAACCAAACAATTCCACGATTTCCGAAGCCCCAAGGGCCCGATCATAAATCCGAAAATCATCAATCTTATCTGCAAATCGACCAAAACCACCAGAGAGATTACCAATTGTATCCACTGCTGAAGCAACATTTGCATTTACTGTACCCACCGCAATTCCGTCCACCCAAAATGAAGTTTGTGCACCACTGCCACGAGCGGCGAGGTGATGCCATCCAGTAGGTAGGTTATTAGCCCCATAACCTGTTGAATTAAAAGTACCATCGAAAGCTCCCAACTCCTTAGACCCTGCTTGATCGAAAACTACATGTGCATTGGTACCACCACTGGTCAATGCATGTCTAAAATCTACGAAAGTGTCATCAAGGGGAGTAGTAAACCATGTTGAAATTGTCCAATTATTGGGAAGAGCAAGTTGATTTACGCCGAGATCAATTTTGGTGTGGGCAAGGTTATCAAATTCAACACCAGAAGTAAACTTGCCGGTTGTATTCAAATTACCGTCAGTCAAATTGGCATTCCTTAGATTGGGAGATGCATCCTGAATTGCGGTACCATCAGTCTCCTCAAATGGATAATACAAAGCTAGGCCATTCTTTATCTTATAACTACTGCCAGCAAGATCGGGAGTAATTCCCCATTTGTGTGCTAGATATCCCTCCACCTTTTCCTTTTCGAGTGGGGACAGAAGACGATCAAAGACCATTACTTCGCCAATTTCTCCGATCAATTGACCAAAACCGGAGCTAGGATCATTTCCAAGAGTTACTTGTTGCAGTATGCTATATTCATTGGAATAAGAACCAAGTCGAGGAGTGGTTTTTGCATCTAATGTCCACCCAGTCACCCCATTGGAAGCACCAATTCCAACTCCTAATCCCTGCGCCACCATAAAGACATGAATATTTCCAATAGTAAGATTTAGAGAACCAATATTATAGGACTCTCCGGAAGCGAAACGAATTGCAGGATAACCATCGAATACCGATTTCGCATAGGTTGGCATTGCATTGGGTACAGATTGTAAAGCATTTTTTGAACTCTCAGACTTATCGACCCATAGAGGAACTGAGTTGCCCTCCAATATGCTATCACTCTGATTATCCCCGTCGGTATCCATGGCATCTAACCAAAGGACAAGACCATCCATAGTATACTTTGTGAACCGAGTATCACTGGCAGTAAAAGTTTGGACATCTGTTGCCCAACTACCACCACCTAAATTTTCTGCATAAGCTCTGTAGAAATAAGGCGTATTAATGGATAAGTTTTGAACCAGGATATCGTAGGTTCCTAATGTTACGGGACCTCCTCCATTTATATCTACAACATAATCCCACTTCGAGTTATCGTTCTCATCAACCAAAGTCGTATTCGAGTCAATCCATTCATCTCCCCAGAATATTTTAACAACGGGATTATCTCCGCCCACAGATTGTACTACAGTATTTTCCTGAATGCCTCCAAAAGGATTTGAAGATATATAGGGGTGACTGGAGGGTAAGACTTCTTCTGTGATGCGCCATTTATGAGCAAGATACCCCTCCAACCTTGACCTTTCTCCCTGATTAAGTTCACGGTCAAAAACCATCACTTCAGCAATTTCACAGGTCGAACGTTCACGATTTGTTCCATACCCACCGAATTGTAAAACCCCTGGAGCAAAATTAGTATTGTTTGACCCTCTATTATTGAAGACGATCTGCTCTCCATCACGCCAGAAAGATGCTCTTGGGTTTCCACCCTTTGCCTCAATGCTTCCCAAATGAAGGTGCCAATTATTATCCGAAGGCCCCGCGGTACTGATCCAGCCTTCAGCATACCACCTGGAAACAAGGCCGCCGTGAAACCCGAACAACCAATTCCTGGTTCGAGAGGAAATGACTCGATTATTTGCCCCCCCTGTGTAGCGGGCAACAGAGACCATGCTGTATCCACTATTGGTAAGAAAATCAAAGTTCGTTTCACCCCAAATCATATCATCCCCATCCAGACTGATAACTGGTTTACCTTTTAATGCTGATATATAAAATCTCGGATTCCCAGAAGTATTAAGCATATTTCTTTGCTTGCCCGACCCGTCTCTCCAACTAGAAACAATATCACCATTAGAAAGAACTTGCCCGAGATCCTCCACATTATCGCCGTTCATATCTTGGGCAGAATACCAAGCGGAAAGTCCTGGGACGGTATCAGTTTTAAAAGATTGATCGGTCACAGTCTGCACGGTCGTAATCTCCCCACCAATCGATATTACCTCGGCACGCAAAGTCGCCTGAGTAGGCAAGACTCCAAGAGCAGACTTGGTTAAAACGACGGGTTTTTCGATGGCACGAAATTCTAGAAATCCCTGGTTCAGAGAATCCCCGTTGAAAATTAAATTAACATCACCTTCAACAAGACCACGATCATAAATCCTCAGTTCATCAAGGAGACCCTTATAGTTTCCAAAACCTGAATAGACACTAGACCCTGAAGTCGAACCAAAGGAGGGGGGTTCCGCATGCAATGAAACCATCGAATAATCTAACAGAGTGGGGGTACCCTGCAATATACCGTCCAAGTAAAGTTTTAAAGTTTTAGGAGAATCTCCAAATGTAATAATGGCATGATGCCATTGATCATCTTTCACATTCACATTGCTTGACACCTCAGCGAATGATCCATTCTCTCCAATCTTCGCCTTTAATGTATTGCCCTCCAAGACGACGCCAATCCCAGAGTTTGATGTACCTTCATCATATAACATTTGATTGGAATATCCTGCTGGGACGGCCCCACTCAAGTCATCGTTAAAAGTGGCATTTATGTCGGAATCACTTAGCGCACTCTTATAAAAGCGCAAATCATCAATCGCTCCATTAAAATAGTCTTGTGAGATACGACTAGTCCCCCCCACTTCCCAAGTTTCTGAAGCTAACAAATTGAGCGGACTGTCTTCGGGTAAAGAGTTTTGCGAAACAAGTTCACCATTTTGGTACAGTTTAAGTGTGGAAGAATTATAGTCCACCACCACCCCAACATGAGTCCAACTTGAAGGAGTAAGAGAAAGCACAGATGAGACAGATACTCTTTGACTCGCAGTTGCATGAGTATATGAAAGGGAATTATTTCCATCCAACCTTAAACCGAAAGGACCTCTCTTCAATACACTGTAGGTATTTTCGGTGAGAAATAAATCAGTATCGGCAGAGGGATTAACCAAGCTCAGTGAGGTAGGTCCGGAAGCAGAGCTTGGAGTAGAAAAATACAGTTGAATTGATGATCCTCCTGTTGCTTCAGCATGAGCCAACGCCATTGAATAATACCCTGATACCAATTGGACTCCCTTGCTATCAATAGCAGGATAAGCAGCATCGAGGATTTTTTCACTGCCCAGATCACCTGTCACCTCAAANATTCCATCCTGGTCTAAGTCGATCCATAGTACGCCTCGATTATCATTCCCCCTGGTCTCAAAAGTGTAGGTACCTGGTTCTTTTGCCCGGAAAGCACCAGTAAAGAGAGACATATAATTGTCATTTTGATTAATGCCAATGCCAGCATTTGCAAAGTGCTCATCGTTATCAAATGCTAAGCCTGTTCCACTCGGGCCGCCGGTGAGCAAACTAGACCCACTTGGTGTAAGAGAAAACAAGACATCTGTACTAGAAAAATAAGCCTCACTCATTGGGACTTTGAATCCAAAAGTATTTAACTGCCCCGGACTGTACTTACCAATCGCTCCCGTTGCCGGGTTTACCCAAAGCGAAATGGAATAGGATTTTTTATGGAGTTCCTTTAACACTCCCTGCGTTTCCAGCGAAAGTGAATCATCCACTCCGTCCAAACTGATCGCCTGTCCGGCATTACCTGCAATCCATGAGAAACCACCACTTCCAGTTCCAGTCAGTTGATTCACACTTAAATCACTGGCACTCGCACCACTCCCTTCATCAAAAGGAAAATAAGCGGCCAAATCAGTATATTGGGTAAGGGCGGGACCGGCATACACCTTTGCAGTCGGTTTAAAACGGAAACTTAAGGACCGCCCCTCGAAGGAATTTTCCAAATAACCGGTTGAATTAAAGTCCAGACTTAAGGAATTTGTACCCCCATCAAAAAACAGTCCCTGCGCATTATACCCTGATGGACGGGTGGCGTTATTATCAGTGCCCTCGAAGCGAGCCGTATTGGCAGGATAAGTGGAATCATAAGCATATATTCCTGACTCCTCATCCAACCTCCAAAATGACAACAGGTCATCGATCACCTGAGGGTCTCCACTTGACCAGTCTTCACCATCCACACTAGATGCAAATGTTCTAAAGTAGTAGGTCTCGCCTGGATTGAGCCCAGTAACAGATGCATTAAATTCGCCAAGGGCTAATGGACTACCAGATGACACATCCACCCAGTTGTCCCATGCGGAAAGATCAAAGCCTGCATTTTCATTCCCGTAATAAACCCGGACAGTAGGAAGGTTCGAATCCTTGCTAATCAAATTACCAGTGATGATTACTGAGCCATTAGACTCCGCAGAAAGAGCGGTAATTTCGACTACAGGAGGAAGGGCAACGCTTGAAGTTTGGAACTTCATGGTACCATTCAACGCGATACTATTTACCTCTTCGGTTGAAAGAGAATGATCATACAGTCGAATTTCATCAATTATTCCATTGAAATGATTACCACTACTATCAGTACCCACTTGAAAATCATTTTGTGCAGAAGTATTTACCCCCATCAATCCCCACTTGAAGCTTAAGTAGGAATACACTCGATTAACATCAGCGGCAGAAAGAGCGGTGTTAAATATAAGTAATTCCCCTAAATCACCATTGGCATATCGACCTCCAATATTTCGATCATTTGAAAAATTATTGGCCCGAACATTCTGGCTGGTCACTAATGAGGCAATAGAAATATCGGTTGGCCAGCTCCCGTAAATATCGTAAGGTGCACCGTTTATAGCAAATGAAGAACCCGTNTTNATCCCTACATGTGCGTAAGTACCGTGAAATAGAGATCCTCCGTTCGAGTGAAAATGATAGGTACTGGTATCTCCAAGAAGGAACCAGCCACCTGAATTACGCTTAAAAACCCAGAAGACGGTACGGATATCTGAAATTCGGTTAAAAGAATGATATTCTCCATTTGTTCCGCTGTAGCGCATGATTGAATGACCGTTTATCCCATTGGTTACAATACCAGGATTACCATTTTTGGTTGCATGGTTATTATTTCCACTTTTGTCATTCCAAAGTGCTTCTGCTGAAGTTAAATCACTCGCATCTAACCAAAGCTGAAGCCCTCCAATTCCTGAAGGAAATGCAAAATCATGAGCAAATATTGGGTTTTCTTTATTACCATCGACATACATAAAAACATCGGTGGCACTGTTGGAGCCATTCGGTAAGACTAAAGCAATATGGTGCCATGCATTATTATTTAAAATTGTACTTCCGGTTAATCGCGAACCTCCAATATCAAGATTGAGAGATCCATTATTCAAAGAAACCGCCCAATTCTGCCCATCCGCATTTTCTCCCCAATTTACGAGTCCACCATTTGCCTGTGTTGTCTTCATCCAAAAAGATAAGGTGCGAGATTTATCTCCCGAAACTCCCTTGAAACCTTTTGTAATGATATTTTCTCCCGCTCCAGCAAATCGAATGGCATTCCCAATCTTGCCAAATACCCGTGCCGAATTATCTACCCCAACAAGCGTACCGGTATTTCCATTTATTTGATCAAGAGCAATAGTACCAGATGATTCATCCAGCTTCCACCATGCTTTAATTCCTTCCTGCGGAGGCAAGCTCCACACTCCCGATGTGACGGAGTTTGATGCCAACCACTTGTAATAGTAAGTGGATCCAAGAGTTAATCCATCCACATATAAATGAGCCATTCCTTCTGAGTGCGTTCCGTTGAGATCAATTCGATTATCCCAATGTATATTATCAGCAGGATTTACCAGCATATTAGACCCACCGTCATTATCACCCCAAAATAAAGAAAGGGTGGGGGGATCCCCGCCATCATTACTTACTAATGCAGAAAAACGGGCAGAAGAAGAGGTCACATTTCGCGGGGATGCACTGGACACTACTGGGGCGGTTTTATTAACAATAATTCGTAAAGGAGTCACTCCGCTTCCTGCAATATTTGTGGCAGTCACATTCAAATCAAAAATTCCTACCTCTAGAGGTTGCCCAATAATTTCTCCATTCAATTGGTTAATACTAAGACCATTAGGCAGAAAACTTGCATGATAGGAAGTGGGATCTCCTGAAGCCTGAACTTGGTGATGCAAATAAATCAAGTCCTCCTTTAAGTCCTGCCCTCCAAAAATTTGCAGGATTTCGTTTTCACTTAATGAATCGTCGTAGATTCTCATCTCATCCAAAATTCCTCCAAAATAAGCATTTGCATCGTTTCTCCACCGGCCAAATTGAAATGTTTGAGCCACTCCAGTACTGATTCCTGAACGAGCCCAATTCGCAATGCGAGTACCGTCCATGTAAATGGAGACCTCCGAACCGTTAAAACAGTGTGCAAAATGAGCCCAGCGACCCAGTAGGGTATTAGAATGGGAAGCCCTTGGATCCCACCCCCAATGTTGACTGATCATCTGGGTGTACCCACCATCCTTGATGTTACGTAAACCCCAGAACTTACTAACTCCGTTTGGATTGGCTAACTCACCATATCCATAAAACCCGGGTTGAGACTGAGGATTATTACCATCCACCTTTACCCAGAAAGAAATTGTTCTTGGCTTTTTTCCGTCCACTCCAAGTGCATCTGCAGTGGCTTGGGTGGAAATATAAGCATTGGTACCATTAAACTGAACTCCCTTACCAAAATAACCATTCTGCCAGGAAGTGCCGCCAATTAACTGTCCGTTGAAACGCCCCATAGCATCCACTGCCTGCTCTCCGTCCCCCTCGTCCATTGGCCAATATGCCACCAGGTTAGCAGGACGAGTCGAAACATTTTTTCGAACAACCTGTGTTCCTTTACTCTGATACGAAAGATAGAGTACCTCAGGAACGATTATAACCGGGGGCTTCACTTCTTTAAAACTTCCCGAACCCACCGAGATTATACCCTTGTCGATGGTACCTTGAGCGGCCATAACGATTCGTCCTCCTCCCGCTCCACGGTTTCCTCCCAGTACACGAACTAAGCCCTGGTTGTAAATATTTTTGCCTGATAATTTCAATGCACCCCCCGAACCACCGGCACCATGATCATTCTGATTAGCGTCAGTACGGCCATCGCCACCGTTCGCACTTATTATTACCCCAGGGGCNATAGTAAGATCACCCTCCGCCAATAGTTCAATCGCACCGCCTCCCGCACCAGAACCTTGAAAATAACGGCCACTTGAGCCACTACTTCCTGCCATTAGATCTGATATTTGATCATCTCCATAACTATAACTTCCTCCTACTCCCCAGTTCCCTGCAGTACCAGGCCCGCCAGGGCCATTACCGGAAATTTTTTGCGAACTGCTCCCCGCCCAAGGATTTAAAACTGGTCGACCACCGTACCCAGTCGTATTCGAGGCATCCCCCCCATCTAAAAGCAAGTCCGACCCAATATAGATCTCTCCCCCGGCAACTGTTTTAACGGATAAAGAACGATCACCACGAAGAAGAATATTGGTGTCCCCACTCAACCGAACTTGAGCGAAGGTAAAGGTAGAAACTCCATAATTCCAGTTAAGACCTAAACTGTCAGTGTAGGAATGGTCCGAAAATACACCTTCCCCATGTGCNCCCCCTTCAATTGAAAAATAACCTGTTTTCGTATCAATTGTAACTTTTGCATTTTCAGCAATTAAACTCGAGTTCTGATAACTACCTCCTATGAAAATCGACCCCTCGTTACTCAACCACTCACCCGATACATCAATATCGCCAGCAGTCACCTCCGCGGTGGCAATAATAGAGACACGCCCACCCGAAGATCCACGAGATTGGTTATCTCCATCAACCTGAACCCCATTTCCCGCTTTCGCTTCAATTCTACCCTGATTGTATACTCTTGTTGCCTCTAAGCGAACTCCTCCTCCTGAACCAGACGCACCATTACCGGAACCATTACCGCCATTGGCAGTAATTAAAACATTCGGCTCAATCTTGAGTTCACGGGATGCCTTCAATAAAATAGAACCACCTCCTGCACCAGAACCTGCAGTATCAGAAGCACCGCCCGAACTTCCACCAAGAAGAGCGTCTAAAGAACGGTCTCCATAAATACGCGCATTACCAGAGCCATGCCCTCCATAAGCGGCACCATGTCCCACGGAAGAAGATAACTTCGGTGCACCGGGGCCAGAACCGTATAAAGAAGCACCATCTACTCCTGAATAACCGCCAAGAATTCCTGTCCCCCCGAGGTTCGCGACTGCATTTCCACCATCAGCCCGGATATTTGCACCCAGGATCAAGTCCCCAGAATAAGCCTCCAAGGCCAATGCATTTCTTCCCTTAAGTTGAACCACAACTCCGCCTCCTAACTGTATTCGGGTAAACCTAAATCTACATACGGAATAAGGCCAAGCGGCACCCGATTGATCAATATACAAATAATCCTCAGTTAATCCATAAGCAATCGATCCATCACTATGGGTAAGTGACCCCACATCGGTATCAATCACAATTGATCCAACCCGAAAATCCAATTCCTCTAAGTGAGAAGGCCGCACAAAACGAAGAGTACCCTCCGTTCCCGGCGCAGCTCCCGGTCCGCCCGATTTCCTTAAATTGTCCGATCCCTGATTCAGTAAAGATTTTGTACCCTCTAGGTAAATCCTACCCGCTCCGCCACCATTGGAACCACCAGACACATCAATAATGGACTGAGCAGTTAGAACCAAGTTTTCCGCCTTTAAATAAAGAGAACCACCGGAACCGCCACCTGAGCCAGAAATACCGGAGCCACCCATTGCAAAGAGACGCGAATCGAGAGTTAGTGTTTGAGAGGACTCAATCTTTAACGCACCCCCTCCGCCACCACCGGTATAATCAACGAGGAAGCCTCCTCCTCCACTCCCTCCAACAAAATCAAGCAGCCCACCAGTCGCATAGGGTTGACCGGTCGTCGCAGTGGCAAGTCCGCCAGCACCGCCAAAGCCACCTCCCCCTGGGGCATTCCCTCCTAATCCCCCTCCAGGCCCAAATCCACGCCCCCCCACTTCTCCGCCATTAAAACCACCTGGTCCAGATGAGCCAATGTCTGAAGTCGAACCGTCCTCACCGGAAACGGCAATTGGCACACCAATGAATGCATCCCCGTTTCGGGCCACAATTTCAAGGGAGGCTGTACCCTTCACCTCTACCTCTAAACTTCCTTTTAATTCAATTTTATCAAATTCGAAACGACATACTTTGTATAAATATTCATTGCCAATATTGTCGGAAAGTTTCTTTTGTGACACCACTCCGCTTCTTTGATCTCCACCACTATGCTTCCATGTTCCCAAAGTGGTATTGATAATCAATTTCCCAGATTCATAAGCGACTTTATCCTCGGCTTGAAAGCTGTTCGTATCAGGAGCCCATTGCGAACCACCATCATTCGTAGTAAAAGTTCGATAATAATAAGTTTGCCCCTTGGTTAAACCCTCCACCTTTGCCTCAAAATCTCCACTATCGTAAACCCAAAACTCAACCTCCCCCCACTGGTGACCCCAACCTTGAAATTTAGGTGCTAAGCGAATTGCACGGGTGGTAATACCCTCCAAGTCATATTCGGCAAAAACTCCCTGTTCTCTTATACCCACTACACCCGGGACCGTTTTTAATAATGAAAAACTCATCTCTTCGTCTGCCACCCAAATTTCAACTTCTTTTAATTCATCCGCACGTTCATAAGGCTGAAAATAAATACGAATCTTATTCATCGACCTTTCTGCACCTAAATTAAAGGTAAGTTGTGGGTCCTCCTTAAACCAAGCAGTCCAAGTACTCCTCCAGCCATCCATGGGTAATACTCCATCAACTAGCCGATCGACACCATAGGACGCACCTGACTGATTCGGTAGAGGCTCCGCTAATACGGCCACATCATCAGATAATTTCCTCAACCCAACTCCGACTTCACCCACATCAATTACATTATCCCAAAGTGATGGATCTACTCCGCCATCTGTACCTCCCCAATAAATCTTGGTAACCGCCGCACTTTTACTGCGTGAGGGTGCAGTAATTCGATAAGGATGAGAGCCCACCAAAGAGGATTGTATTCCCCATTTATGAGCCAAGTAGCCTTCGACTTTTCTTAAAACAGAGGTAGGGAGTGATTCATTGTAAACGAGTAGTTCCGCCAAGTCTCCTTTCCAGTAAATTTCATTATTTCGATCCTTTGAAAAATTAGATGCTCGGACAGCGCCATTGGTACGAATAGAAATAAGGGTAGGAGTGTTAAAGTCGTAGGTACTGGTAAGACCATCTCGTAAATTCCCATTAATTTGAGTCAATCCGTTGATCACGTTAGGATGGGTCCAAGTGCTCGACCAAATTGCGTTACTCGCACTGTGAAAATGATGACCGGTATCATCCCCCAATAAAAACCCTTGATTTCCAGTTTTTCGATTTAGCACTAGAAAAACGGTACGAATCGTTTCAATCTTTTCGAAGGTGAGGTAATCATTCGTACCATCAAAACGAAGATTGGGCAGTCCATTCAAGGCGCCATGCACGAAAGTCGGTTGGAAAGTTGGGGTAGTCTGAGCGGCATCTCGACCTTGCCCTGACTTATCCTTAATCAGTCCAACAGACTCCCCTGGATTGAGTACAAGAGTCTGTCCTGTACCGTTCAGGTCGGATCCGTCCAACCATAATCTTAAGCCTGAGTAATCCATCGGAGTAAAACCGGAGTTCCCCGCCTGAGGAAGAAAAGATAGGCTAGTGGGTGTCCAAGTAGACCCAAAAACATTAGAAGCTTTCACCCGCATATAATACTCCCGAGGGAATCCAAGTCCCGAATTAATATGACCAGTAACAGATCCGACTTCAGCTTGGTTAATTTCAATAGATTGCTGCCAGGCAAGTGGATTTGTACCGCCATCACTTTCCCCCCAATAAAAAGTAACTGAAGTATTTGAATCCCCTCCATTGTTTAGTAATACAGCATTCAGCTTGGCACCGACCAAGTTAGTATCTGAAACAGAATAGATTGAACTCAAAATCGGCACAGAAATATTGGAGTCAGTTGTAAATGTCTCAGTATTAGACCAGGAAACACCACCAGTGGCCCCATTGAAATTAGTACCCGAAAACCTGTAGTGGTAAATAGTGGAAGGTGAAAGACCATCCACAAAATGCGAGACAGATCCCTTGCCCTGACTACCGAGCGATATATTCTGATCCCAATTACCAGTCCCTGCATCATTATCCCCCCAATAAACGGTCACGATCGAATCCCTGCCCCCGGTATGATTAATGTCTCCGATGAGATTTGCCGTAGTAGAAGAAATGCTTCCGGCAGTACGTGCAATTATTCCAGGTGCAGTATCAGGAATCGTCAGAGTAAGAAAACCGAGGCAAGTATAAGTTGAATTTTTGGCGGTTAATGAAGCTTTGTAAATTCCCCCGATTGTTGGAGTACCAGTTATGAGACCGGAAGGACTGCAGGTTAATCCATCTGGCAGATTGTAAGCAGAAAATGTCGAGTCGGAAATATTAGTGGAAGCTTGGAAATTGTAAGCCTGACCAATGGTTAAAGAATCAGAATTAGGACTGGTAATCTGAGGTGTTTCTGACATGAAATATTGTTTGTGTGGGTGCGAACTTGGCAACTTACTTTGTAGCCCCCATTTTTTTGCAAGATAGCCTTCCTGATATTTGATTTGGTCGTCTGAAAGAGGAATATCAAAAATAATTAGTTCTGCTAAATCGACATTGCCGAAACGACCATTTATGTTCCTGTCACTGGCGAAATTGGAAGCTTCCACATTACCTAATGTACGAAGCGAAAGAATCGACATAGTAGAGGGCTTTGAAGTATCCCAAGAAGCCGGAGTTCCATTCAAAGCAAAATTACCATTTTTAACACTCCCACTCGTATGCCTACCATTAACTAAATCATTCGAATTCATTGGGTGGAAGTGGTACCTGTTATTGTCTCCCAAGAGAGGCCAATAACCACCCGAGTTTTTAAAGACCCAGAAAACAGTTCGAACATCAGTGAAATTTGCAAAGCTGTGATACTCCCCATTCGTCCCGGTATACCTCATAACTGACAACCCATTCTGAGCATTTGATACAACACTAGGATTACCCTGCTTAGTGGCATGATTTCCGTTACCACTTGTATCTAACCACGTTCCAGTTGAAGCAGATGTATCATTTGCATCAAGCCATAAAATTGATTGAGGGGGTACCAGATCGACAGAACTTGTCACAAATACTCCCACATCCGGTGACATGAATGAACCAATCGAGTTAGAAACCGCCACGCGGAAGAAGTAGACGGTTCGTTCCTGTAAATCTCCTACTAAAACTGAAAAGGGCCCCGCAGTCGAGTAGCCCAAGCTTTCATTAAAGTCCCAATTTGAAAGATTATTAAAATCTGATCCGTGATCTTCATCTCCCCAAACTATAGTAATAATCGGAGTCTCCCCACCAGTAGAGATAAGAGTTCCTCTTAAATTAGCACTGCTTTGAGAAATATTGGATGCGTTAATATCACCAATAATAGGAGGAGAAAGTCCGGCTATCGTAGAAGTGCTTGTCGAGACAACCCCAGCTGGATTAATAGGAAGGATGCCCAAACCCGTATCAACTAAACGACCAGTCAAAGAAGCGGACGTATTTTTAAGATTAGCGGGCGATCGATTGATAATGGTAGGAACAACAGTTCGGTTCGTATCTATCAAAGCAGTGGAGCCAGAGAGAATCACATCTCCGTAGGTCGGTGCATCGTTGGCCCATGGATGAGAAGAGGGTAGTGGTATTCCCCACTTATGAGAGAGGTAACCCTCGATTTTCAAACGATCCTGTTCATTAATAAGACCCTCCAGCATAATGAATTCTGCAACTTGACATTTGGAAGCTTCACGCAAATTATCGAATGCCCCGAACGAAAGTTGCCCTGGATAAAAATTCCAGTTGCTAGAACCCTGCTTCCCCCCGCTTCGGTAAGAACCCTCAATTCCGTCTGTCCAGACTGATGCAGAGGGATTTGTATTCACAGTACGCCCCTCATGGAGGGTTTCAAAAATATGAAAATTGGTATCGGAGGCAAATCCTTGATCGACCCATCCATTAAAAAAATATCTTCCAATTTGATTACCATGATGTCCTAAAAGCCAATTATGTCCGCTCGAACTGATCACACGTTCATTATCTCCGCCAGTGTAACGAGATACTCCAAAAACTGAATAGCCACCATTTCTCCATAAATTCAAATCGGTACCGCTAAAGTTGTAATTGGTCCGCATCTGCGATTTACCATCAAAATCAACTACCGGCTTCCCTCCATGACCTTCAAGTTTTATGGTCGGGTTACCGACGGGGTTGGCCATATCACGATCTTTCCCAGATTTATCATTCCAGGTCGACACAGTAAAACCCTCTACAGTATTGCTTCCGTTGCCCGCCAAGTCGGCCGCATCAAGCCACATTGCAAGGGACGTGGGCAGGTGTTCCTTATTGGGCTGTGTGCGAATTAAGAATTCTTTCCCTGTCCAGTCATAACCTGCCGAATTCTCAGCATATAATCGCACATAATAGCTTTGGTTGGGTTCTAATCCACCTAAGATTGCGGTACCAGAGCCTAGCCCCTTATTGCCGAGAGACTTTCGATAGGACCACGCATAAAAATTGGTGCCATGATCTATTGTATCCGCAACCACATAAAGCATGGGGTCTTCGCCTCCAGTTGCATTCATTTCGTAAGGGATTGAGAGCGAAGTTGAATTTACAACCTGAGGGATAGAAATAATAATATCCGGAGCGCTCGGAGAGATGGTAAAACGGTATTGCTGATCTGCCCGGTTACCATTCGGGTACAAGGCACTGATCGTGGAAGTGAATTGACCAGACACAGAAGGAGAACCAGACAAATTACCATCATTCGAGCTAAGCAGAATTCCACTGGGTAATCCAACTGCAGTAAAAACAAGTGGTGATCCTGTTACCGATATTGAGTGGTTAAAAGGTTGATCGGCGGGTAAGTTAAATGTTGAAAGTGAGCGAAAGCTGGGCAGACCAGAGACTGCTGAAATAACGGGCAGCGTAGAAGTAGGATTCTGATTAAGGTAGGAAGCTTGGACCCAATCCGCGGAACGAGCGACATTCGCAAGTCGCATTTCATCAAACGAAGAGGGCACTAAACCTTGACCGAAGTACCAGTCCTGACCGCTTATTGCATGTGCGGATTCTCCCGCAGTAAAAGTGGAAGAAATAGTCAAATTACCATCTTCGTATATTTTAATATCACCTAATAGATGATCCACGCTTACCGTCACATGTTTCCATGCCGAGTTTAGACTATAAAGGGAACTCGGGGAGATAGCTGATATTTCGCCCTGAACTACCAGGTCATGAAAAACCGCCGTTTTACCTCCGCTCAGGCTAATTCTTTCGCCAACACCATGTTTAGCAATGATGTATGGGCTAATGTCATTAGTAAAATTACCATCAAAGGTTACCGAAAACATACCCGTTTGTGTGGGGTTGCTCGGGTCGATGATTTGCCAATCTTCACTGGGTGTTTTAATCCATGGCCTAATCCTTGAACCTCCCCGACCCTCGCCATGAGCAATTGCAATTTTATAATCACTCCCTGAAATTAAAGGGTAGGCGGTAGATGTAAAATTACCATTCCCTCCTAATTTCTCACCGCCGAGATCTCCATTTTTCTCAAAAGTACCATCCCGATCAAGATCCAGCCAGATCGTGGCATAATCATCCTTGCGGTCACATCTGAAAAAGTAGTCACCACTTTCCTGGGGAGTGAAAATAGCTTGAAAGAAAGTGAGATAATTATCATTTCGGTTAATACCAATCCCCCCGTTCTTAAAGTCGTTATCCCCATCAAAATAGAGACCCTGCCTTGGTCCGGTTTGCATAATTCGACTACCACTCGGGGTAAGTGTGTAAAAGTTATTAATATCATCAAAATAAGTATCATTAGGATTGGTTAGATAGCCACTGGCATATACAGAATCCTCTGCTTTTGAAGGAGGTGCTTCATCCAATTTTATCCAAGTTGAAAAAGTGAAACTTTTCTCATGTAAATCATCTAAAGAAAATGCGGATGGAACCCGTAAAAATTTCTCGACTCCACCCGATAATGTTCGACCACTACCCACAATGCCGGTATCTCCAATGCCATAATCATCATAAGCATGGTTTCGATAAACACTCGAATCAGTTAGCACTTCAATTCCTTCGAAAGACCGCATATGCCATACGCCTCGGAAGCCATTGGTCCAGGTTGAACCATCCCCCGAATAGACTGGAGGGAATTGAGCAAGAGTCGGATTCCCCCAATACGCAGAGATGAAGGTCGACGAGTTCAATTCCTTCGCCTTTACCCAGACTGAAAGGCTTCCATTAGCATCATTAATTTCATCAATTTCATATTCAAGTTCACGTGCATGTTGATCGTAAAATCTAAGATCGTTACAATTATTGGAGGCAAAACTCTTCAGACTGAAGTTCGTGACCGAGCGGTCCAAGCGAATTAGTAAGGGAAAATCCTGCAGGGTAGTCCCTGAATAAGCGGAACAATTAAAATCCACCTGATGGGTAAATCCTGTCCTCTCCACGATAGATAAAGTCAAAATCCCCTGATCCTTCCCCGAACTATTAGAGGCTGTAACGGTGATGTTATAGGTACCACCTTGCAATGGAACTCCAGAAAGCTCGCCGGTGGATGAATTTAATAAGATACCCGCGGGTAATCCAACCGCAGAAAAAGTCGTTGCACTGGGAAAAACCTGAATAAGATAGGAAAGATTACTATCGTTGGCATATCCTTCCGCAACTTGTCCGTTAATCAATAGGGGAGGGCCAATCACTGGTTGCATGGCAGAAAAATTCCCGCCAGGTCTTTGACTTTCATAGGAGGCAAGTATGGAGTCAGGAGATTCAATCGAAAAACTAATTCTTAATTCGTCTAATAATCCATTCCAGTACCACCCGCCATATCGGTTGGAACCCAGACGGAAACTCTCCACATCTCCGTCAAACGGACGGCTTCGGTTATACCCATCAAGCCAAAGTTGGCCATTTCGGTATACATACATGACCCCTTCATCTATATCCTTTTGAAATGCCCAATGATCCCATTGCCCACTGTAGGAAGAAAATTCCCGGTTAGTATTATCATAAGAGTTCTGACCTCCCGCATCCCAATGCAATCTGGAAGCATTTGGGAAATGAATGTTAAGCGAACGTCCCTGTGCGGATCCAGATTCAAGAAGTGTCGTGCTTGAAGATGAACTTAAATTGGAACCACCGTAACTCCAAAAAGACAGAGTAAGTTGACGGGCATCCGATTGCGGGTGAATCGAAAGGGGTAGTTCGACATAATCATTTACGCCATCAAAGGAAAGAGCAGTACCGACTACTCCTGGTACCCGAAGGGTTTCAAAGTTGTAAGGAGTAGCATGAGCACTCGCACGGGACTCCTTCACAGTACTAAGCCCTGTGCCATCCATATGCCAAACTCCATTATAATTAGACCAGACAATTCCGTTGTTACAATAGCTTGGTTGTTGGGTGGCATTGGGATTACCCCATATTGCCTGAACCGTGCTATTTTCATCAAAAGCGGAAAGAAGAACCCAAAAACCCGAAGTTCCCTGTTTGTTCCAAATTACCGGTTCATAATAAAGCTCTTCGGATCCATTATTCCCCAAAAAACGGAGGTCGTATCCAAATGGAGAAGCAAATTGATCGTAGCTGAACCCAGACAGCGACGAATTCAATTCAAGATAAACCGGGAAGTCATTAAGGAGAGAGGAACCTGTGTAACCAGGGAAACTTATAGAAGAGGAGTACTTCCAATCAGAAAAATCGGTGACCGTGAAAAGAATATCTTTCGAGAATGTACCTGATTGATTGGACGCTTCCACGCGGGCAGTAAACGAACCTGCTACCGAGGGCACACCGTATATCAACCCCGTGGTAGAATTTATATCCAATCCGATGGGCAATCCGCTGGCAAGAAAGTTACTGGCTACCCGATTTACCTGCATCGGCATACTCAAATTGGAATCTTTTTTGATTGAATAACGGTCACTAAGCAAAATTTCAGGCCGGTTTTCAAATTGAGGAGTTTCTGATTTGTAAGAATGAACACCCGGCATGTTGGCGAGCAATCCCCATTTATGAGCTAAGTGTCCCTCCATTTTCGAAACATCACTGTCACTCAACGCCTGATCGTAGACCAGAATTTCCCCAATCTCAACCCCACTGAGAGAAGTAATACCGTCCTGATCCCGTCCGGCTATTACAACATCACTGTTGGTGTCAGGAATTGAGCCCCTGTCATCAATATGATATTCAAGATTTCCGTCCGCCCATTGAGTTCGTTTTAGTGAAGTCTTACGCATCGACCAAACATGGGGAACGCCATTAATAAGAGTACTTCCCCGCTCACCGTCATTTCCAGATGTTCCACGAACAGTAAAGGTGGCAAAATCGGTGTTGTCCTTTCGGAATTGCCAACCCACATTATCTTCACCTCTTTTCGAAAGAATTGATCTCCAATCTTGGAGGGTATCTCCTTTTGCCACTACGAAGATTGTTAAATCTTCGCCTAGATTAAAAGCATTCGAATCAGAGACTCTCAGGTAATTACTCTGGCCGTCAAATTTTAAGGTTGTTAACGAATTCCAACTATTGATTCGAAGCTCAGGACCATTCCCATTTCCCGCATGTCGGTTTGCACCTGACTTATCCCGCCATTTATCAACTCTTCCACCAAAAGGTTCATTCGAAAGATTACCGTCCCCATTAATATCTGTTGAGTCAAGCCACAGAAGAAGTTGCCCCTGGGCAAATGAATCAGATTTAAATCCAAAGGAACCAGTTGAAAAACTCGACACTTCACTGAGAACTGTACTTCCCGCTGCATTTCGAGCGGTTACACGATAGAAATATGTATTGCCACCCGCTAATCCGGAGAGTGGAGTAGAAAATTCACCCGTGGGTAGAACTCCGAGGTTTACACTCCCATCCCAACTGCTACTGGAGGATGAATTTACATCTATGGTCTGTCCCGCGTCCTCATCTCCCCAATAAATTGTCACGGTCGGATTCTGTCCCCCTAGGACTGAATAAACTTGAAGATCTCCAGTGTATACTTGACTGACCTCTTCGGGACTAATTGCACGGTCGTATACACGCAAATCATCCATCATTCCGTAAAAATATTCACTATCTGTTCGACTATTCCTCCCTACATAGTGATTGGATCGGGTGGTCGAAGCTGGCAAATGCCCGAGAGTGGATCCTTTAAGCTCACCATTCCGGTACAGTTTCATCACCCCAGCCTCATTAACCGTAGCCACCACATGCTGCCACTCGTTAAGTGTCCAGAAATTAGTTGCATACAGGCTGCGTGTGTTCGCACCGCGACGAATTGTCCATTCAGCTTCACTTGTTTTCCACCGGTTGGAGAAAAATAGATTTTGATCATCTGTACCATTACCAAAGTCAAATACACCCTGATAAATTCCAAGATTTTCCTTGTACGCCCAACCTGAAAAACTCATATCACCCTCAATTCGGAAAGAACCCGCTTTAAGGTATGCAAGCGAACTACCATCAAAACGAAGAGCTTTTTTCCATTGCCCTCCCATTCCTTCTACCCAGGAAACCCCATCAAAAAGCTGAGCGGCAGGAGTAAAACCGGTTGAATCATACGCTTCCTGCCCCGATCCTTCATCGAACCTCCAATGAGCAATTAAATCCTTGGAGACTTTGGGCTCTGACAATAACACGGTTTGAGAAACCCCACCATTACCGTCCACTCTTCCACGAAGGGTCGCCGAAGTAAGAGTCAATTGATTAGCGGAGAGTATTGACACACTGGGCTTGTCCACCATACGCAGCTGACCAAATTGATCAGACCAGTCACCGTAGGTAGGCCCCTTTGCCCGGGCCCGGTAGTAAATCATATCACCGGGAAGGAAACCACTGATCGTAACATTACCTTCGCCAATTCCCTGCTGTCCAAGACTTTGATTATTCTCCCACAACCCCTCGTTTTCGCCCTGATCAACCGGCCCCCAATAAATAATAATTTCGGGTTGGGCTTCATCATAAGATAGGAGCTCATAATGAATGGTTGCATTGCTCTCAGTGATATTCGAAGCAGGCCTTACCTCAACAAGTGGGGGGGCAGACTGAGTGCCTGTGGTAAAACTTTGAAATGAACCAAGTTCAGCAAGAATCGCGATCTCAATCGGAGAAAGCTCCGAATCATAAATTTTCACATCTTGCATTAATCCCTTAAATTCACCCCAAAGATTGGAATTGGGTCGGGCAATACCAAGGCATAATGGCGAGGTTACACTACTGTCCAATTTACCATTGTACTGGGTCCAAGTTGTAATTTTCACACCATTGATAAACAAACTCATTTCGGAACCGTACACCAAGGCAAGGTGAGTCCAGTTGTTAAGAGAAATTCCTGCTTCCACACTTACCGCCGTATCCAGGTCTCCATCTAAACCGGAATCGATGTAAACCTCAACCATTGAGCCTTGAGTACCAATTTCGAAATTGTCATTGGATGCACTGCTCGACTGTGCGACCAAAACATTATCAATTCCATGATTCGTAGGCTGTCCGGTAATGTCCTGCTCTTTTTTAAACCATAATGATAAAGTAAACTGATTAGGAGAATCCATTTCATCGAGATCGCCAAAAGTTATATAATCGTCCTGTCCGTCGAATCGAACTGTGTTTCCCCGACTCGGGTCAACAAAGGCTACCGCATTTCCGCCCACTGTCCCCATTGCCCTACCTGTCAGGTCAGTAATTGTGGAACCGGTAATACCTTGCAGTGGCCAGTCAAACAGGGGTAACTTGGAAATTGAATTGCCGTTTGAAGTACCGGCAGTATTCGCCGCCCAGGCCCGATAAAAATAAGTCGTCCCCGGGGTCAAGCCGGTAAGTAGTTGAGATGCAATTCCTTTATCTGAAACAGCAAACTGAGTACTGTTTTGATCCAGGTTGGCAAGGTCAGTTCCGTATTCAAAGGATATCTGTACCGCTTCTCCACCATTCTCCAATAAGTCTCCCTGTAACCTGGCGGAACTTGAACCGACCTGAAGTGCAGACTGAGTCTGTATCTGAGGTGCGGTTGCGTTGACCTCCAAAGTAAAATTTCGATCGACTGAACCCCATTGATTGGAAGCATTTATATTCACAGTAAAACTGCCAGCCAACTGAGGTGTACCGGAGAGCACTAATCCCTCACCGCCAACAGGAGGTTCTCCGAGATAGGGATGTCCAGAGGGTAAAAGTTCATTTAAATTCCACTTATGGGAAAAATAACCCTCCAATTTTTCTCTTTCGTTCACTTCCAGTGGACGGGGCAGTAAAAACAGGTCTCCAATAAGGAGAGAGCTTTCAGAATTAATTCGGTCAAAAAAGACATCGGGATGCCAATTATTAGATGTGCTGGTTCCAGCAGTGGTTCCGTTAATCCGCAATTCGTAGCCGTACCGGTCAAATGTCCACCCCACCATTGTCAGAAGGTTGGAGGGAGCGGAACTGGCAATATTTGGATTATTATCGTCCCACCTTCTAAGTACCCAATTACCGTTATTTACAAGACGCCAACCCTGATTGGTAAATAATTCCCGGTTGGCAAATAAACTTCCTTTTTCACGCCCCACCATAACCACAGTCATTGGCATCGAAACGGCTCCCCCAATTTGAAGAGTTTTTCCAAAACCCAGGGAAACCATCGTTTTTCCAGTCTGGAAATCCACAACCCTGCTAGGCGATGTGACATAGCTAGGTGAAATGGCGTGTCTTTCACTACCGGAGAAATCATTCCAGGCAAGAATATTCCCCGTCTCCTGTTTGGTTTGAGTAGAACCGTTAAAATCTCCATTTCCGCCATTGTACAAAGTCGCTACTTCACTCGAGTTCAATTCACGGCTAAAAATTCTTAGTTCGTCTATACTTCCGTTAAAGTCACCTGTCTGGTCGGAATACGGTCTGGACAGTCCGAGCGAGACTGGAGAGTCTGACGAGGAGTCAAGCGGACCGCTAGTTGCAAATGCAGTTGTATTTGTAATTAGCTCACTTTTTCCTTCACGATTACTAAATGCATACAAGTGCCAAGTAGTACTTCCGACAACAGGGTCAATGGTAAATTCAACTTCGGTTCCTGGGGCACAGTAAGAACATTCAACCAATAAACCATCTTGCCCCGATGAATTGAATTGATCCTGATTTACCATTATCGTTTGAGCTAGGGCGGAACTGCTTAATGTGCAATTTCGCTCGCCCCCGCCCCAAGACTGACTGTAGAGGGCAAAGGTGTAATTCTCACCCGGTGTTAAGCCAGTAATTTTAATTTTTTGAGGATCTCCGTTAAATCGAAAACCATTACCTAAAATATCACCAATCTGCCCAGTTACAGTCGAGGTATTACTATTGTGCGTAAGATTAAAACCACTTGTAATAGACCAATTGGTACCCGAAGTTGCATTAGTACCTGTAAACGGCACTCCATTTACTGTTTTTGTCGCTCCATTCACATTGACTGCACAGGTGTAAGTGTGCGTGTTCGAAATTCCTGAATCGCTATCTCCAGTCAAGTGAGAGGTCGCCCAACCACTTATGTAAGCGGGCGATCCATCTAGATAGACATTGAGACCTTCTCCATAAGTAACGGATAAGTGGTGCCAAGTATTGTTGGAAATATTGGCATCATTAGTCGTATATACAAGGTCACTACCATTATCCAGATAAAGCTTGATCTCTGACCCAGTGGTTCCCAGTTCAAAATTATCATTAAAATCAGCACTGGCCTGAGCGAACAAGACATTAGAAATTGAATGAGCGGTCAGATTATCCTGAATATCACTCGATCGCTTGAACCACATTGAAATTGTAAAAGCAGAACCACTATCTAGGTGTTCGATCTTGGGTAAAACAAGCGCATCATTCAAACCGTCGAAATGAAGACCATCATTAAACTTTGCCGAAACCTTGTAGGTATCACCGATAAAAGTTCCATGGTATCCGTTTCCGGATTCATCAAAAGTTAGACTTTGATTACTCTCATTAAACGAATAAGCGGCGAGCTGATCTGCAACTGCGACCGAATCATTTCTTTCATAAGAAAGATCTGAATATAAACTAAAACTGTTATTTTCATCGGCTTGGTACCAGGCTGCCACTCCTCGAATGTCTGAAGGAGAAAACGGAATTTGATTAGAAATTCCTGCGGGTAATCCAGATACTGAATAAGTTAACCCGCTTGCTTGTCCTAAGTCCAAACTGATGATTTCGCTCCCGTAGGTGAGGGAAGGGGGTGCAATCGCGGGCAGGGCGGGGGAGGTAATCTTGACCAATACCCCAGTTCCGGCGCGAAGGGCTTCGTTTCGGGGGGCTTGATAATCCAATAGCCCTGAATCTCCCCGATAAAGATGGAATACATCCTCTGAACCAAGGGGTACATTGTAAAGGCGAATATCATCCATTCTTCCTAAAAAATACTGATTGATCGAACCTTGATTGACCGGATCCACCCCAATATTTAATGGGGCTGTTTGGTTTCGGATTAAATCGCCCATTACCCGTCGCTCGTAACGCTGATTATCGGATATAAAAGTACCATCAACATAAGTTCTTGCCACACCCCCAATGCCGCCGTTCGAACAGGCAATATGATACCAGCGGTTCCATCCGCTAAGATTGAAGTTGCTCACACCTTCGTTCGAATTCTCTGCTTCCCCAAATCGGTGATGGATAAATGGGCGAGTTGCATGGTCCGAATCACCAAGCCAAATCGCATAATTTCTTCCGCTCCTTCCAAACACTCCGGTAAAGCCCTCATCATTCTTTTCCGGATAGATCCAGAGTGAAACGGTGTACTGGCCAAGTTCAAGCCCCGAATTATTGCCCACAAAAATTCGATCATCATTACCATCAAATGCAAACGCCCCTCCCTTCACGCCGGTAACTCTCTGGGGATTGCCATCGATTGTACCATTGAGCAAAGCATTACCCGTAACATTACTGGCAATAGTCGTGGATTGATTCTCATCTAATGTCCAATGGCCAACTAAATCACTGGCCCGGTAGTTGCTTGAAATAATAGATTTGTTTTGTCCCCCGGTTAAAAGAACCGTTCCTTCGGTTAAACTGCCTGAGGTAAGAAGAGAAATTCTTCCACCACCACCCGCACCAGCCAATGAAGAATTTCCAGTAGCATCTCCACCCCGTGCGTCGAGTAAACCGTTATTTGTAATTGAAGCCGCTTCTATCCGTATCGCCCCTCCGGACCCCGCCGCTCCTGAACCATCTCCGTTCGGCTGTCCATCTCCACCACGTACCGAGATTGTTCCGTTTGAATCAATTAAAATACTTCCAGTTACTTGAAAACTTACTGCTCCACCACCACCGCCGGCATTTCCCGAACCGGTTAACGAATGGCCACCACCAGAACCACCGATTAGGTTGGTAATAGAGTCGTCTCCGTACACTACTCCTGCAACTCCACCATTCAAGCCACCTGAACCAACACCTCCGTAACTTCCACCACCATTTGACTTNCCAATCTCATAACCTCTTCCGCCTCCAGGCCCTTGCCCATTAAGGGCAAAATGAATGTTGGCAAATAAATCGGTGTTGCGAAGACCACGACCGGATGACCATCCTCCCGAACCTGCCCGCCCAGAATAAGTTCCCAGTAATCCACTCTGACCGTTCAGGGATATAGTTGTGTTAATCGTGGCATTTCCTTCTACCACTAACTCCAGGGAATTCCCGCCTTGCACTACCACGGTTACACCATTACCAAGCGAAAAATTGTTAAATGTGAAGGAACAAACCCCAAAACCGTACCGTTTGCCTACTACATCAACATAACTACGACGGATGATTCCATTTCCTTTCAAACCAGAAGTATGTGTCCATGCACCTCCGGTGTCTAAAATTAAAGTTCCCTCTGTAAGGACAAGATTGACAGGCGATGAGAGTGTTTTAATTCCTTCAAATACGGAGCCAGAAAAACCCGAAAAGCCGTCACCATTGCCAATTCCTCCGTTTACCTTAACAGTTCCGCGTTGAATCAAGCCATCAGAGATAAATGCCACCCGTCCGCCTCCACCAGCACCCCCGGCATTCGACAAAAAACGGGCTCCCGGTTCCCGTGAATCCTGACCGGAACCGTCACCTCCCTCCGCTTCAATAACTCCAAGATTAGAAATACTGGCTCCTACCAAACGAACCGAACCTCCCGATCCAGCACCTCCCGAAAAATAGGCTCCCTGATTTTTATTAACCAACACAGAACCTCCGTTCATTGCGATCAAAACACCAGGTCGGATCTTCAAATCGCCGGCTGAAATTATTTCAATCGCTCCTCCACCGGCTGCCGCTTCTCCAAGATTACCCATGCCTCCTCCTGACCCGCCCATCAAAACATCCAAGGCACCTGATCCGTAGGAAATCCCCGATGGCCCCGACGCACCCGGACCTCCTTCGCCAGAATGAGAACCACCACCACCAGAAAGTCCACCGGCACCAGTGCCGCCTAAACTCAAGCCCTTACCAGGACCCTGAGCTCCTCCAAAACCTCCCAATCGTCCGAGCCCCACCCGAACCCCCTTAGCGGGATCATCCGCATAGTAGGCATCATGTCCATCCTGCAGAGTTCCACCAGGAACATGAGCCGAGCCAAGAACTTGGGAACCCGACAAACTTTTGCCAATACTTACATTACCATCACTAACAATGGAAAGTGAATTAACCCCTTCGAGAATGACCTGGTTTAAATTCGGACCGAGGTAAAAATCGGAAGTAAAATGAAAAGTTGCCTTACTCAACATCCAAGCACTACCATCGGGGGCGATATAGTTCTGACTAGTTAAGTTTGCGTCCATAACCTTGATCTCACCGCTTCCGTTTTTATCCCAAAATAACCCTGAAGAGCTCCCTTCTTCATTTGTACCTGTATGAAATCGTATCGTTCCCTGATCGTAGGCGAGGGTGGAGAAAGATCCTATTCCCGACCAGGATGAATGTTCCGTATTATTGGTTTCAAATCGATAATAGTAAGTCTCTCCACTATCTAAATTTGATAAGCTAACCGGAACCAAGCCCTCATTAAAAGAACCCAGCGAATTGGAAAGTGACCAATTGCCTGGACTTTGATTTCCGTCCGTTAGTCCATAGTAAAAAGTAACCGTATTTGAAACTCCGCCGGTATCAGTCAAATTACCGTTTATTTTTGCAGTACGACCACCCACCTCCTCAACGGTTCCCGCAGTAATGGTGGGGGCAGTCTTAGCACCGAGAGAATTAATTGTAAGCGAGGCATTGGCATCCCCCTTGGCGTTTGATGCAGTGACCGTCACGGTAAGGGAATTAGTAACAGTTGGCGTTCCCGATAATACTCCCGTTGCAGAGTTAAAAGTTAAACCCGATAGTAAGGTATCAGTAATCGAATATGAAGTAGCTGGGGGTTGAGTCCGAATTTGGTAATTCATCGCTTCACCATTCACCACAGTGATGTTCAAATCCGATAAAAACACAGGAGCGACTAAATAATTCAAATCATAGGAAAGGAATGAAGAGGAACTTTTTTGATTCTGATATGAATGTTTAATCCAAGCATCGCCACGAGCCACAGTGGAGACTCGAACTTCATCCAGGCTACCCGCAGTTCGCGATGTATCATCATAAAAAGAACCAATCTTGAGAGCCGTTCCTGCCACTGTATTAATCGTACCGCTCGTAGAGGAAGCCGGTGCGTCCACTAAGTTCCCATTCACAAAGATTTGAGTTTCATTAAGGTCAGAACTCGCTCCAGAGAAAGTGACCGCAACATAATGCCATTCATCATCCGACAGGTTAAAGAATCCCTGCTCATGAGCACCTCCGGCAATCTCAACTCTGGGCCCAGTTGAATTCCATCCAAAATTCCAATAATTCCCTGCACTTCCCCAACTCAACAAACCACCACTCGCTTGTGAACTTTTTAACCACATAGAAATCGATCGGGCATTATTCCCTGTAATTCCATTGTGTCCATTGATTGAAAAGTCGTCATCATTACCATCAAGCAAGGAACCCCTTCCTACTATTGAACTCACACCAATAGTTACCCCTCCATTCCCGGTAGCCGTTCTTAAATTAGAGGAGGAATCAGTTGTATCTTCCATGTGCCAAACACCATCAAAACCACTCCAGAGACTTCCATCTGTCCGGTAGGATGGAACGGTTGTATTGTCGTCATTCCCCCAATAAGCAAAAACTTTACTGCTTGGACTAAGACTGGGAACCTTAACCCAAACTAATGATTCACCAGATGCATTCCATTCATCAACCTCGTACACTAATTCCGTATTGTCTTGATCATAAAAACGAAGATCCCCACCTGTACTTGGATCTGCAAATGAATTGAGGTCAAAACTGGGATGATTTGCCAAAGAAAGACGGACTAACATAGGGAAGTTCTCAACAGTTCCACCATTCCATTTCACCCTCAGGTAATTCTGTAAATTGCTCAGCTCTGTATTGGAAAGAACCCGGTTATAAAGAAGAACCTCGGCCACTTCTGAGTTGGAGAATTTCTCATTAGACTGAGATCCACCAAGAGCAAGAAACTTGGGCTTTGAATCAGAGCTTATAGTGGTATTTTGCTCAAAGACCTTAACTTGGTCCCTCCACAACACCGCATCTCCATTGCTGGAAAAAGTACCGGCAAAAAGGTGCCAATTCTGATCGGCAGAACTCGCCTGTGTGATCACCGAGCCCATTTTCCAATAAGACGAATTTCCTGCACCCAGTCCAAATACCCAATTCGTACCCACCGAACCGATCACCGTTTCATTTTGATCACCGGTATGTCTCATAAAAGAAAGAACCGTGTAATCAGAGAGTAATGAGCCAAAATCAAAACTTGAATAAAGTTGTGACAAACCATTGAAGTGGACTACTTTTTTGTCATTTAAAGCCTGACTGATTAAAACTCGGGGGTCACCACGCACCCGGTCAAGTGGATGCCCCGCACCTGAAGAATCTGACCACGAACTAAGGGCTGTGCCATTGGCTTCGGCTAAATCCATCGCATCCAACTGGAGTACCAGACCTGGTAAATTGTTAGGGTTCTCGCCCGCAAGGGCACCCACTGGAGTTAAGTCTAATTTAGCCGAAAAATCATTCGGGGCATAAACTTCAATTAAATGGCTTTGAGTCACGGTGGAATGGGGATTTTCCACAGACAGAGTTATCGTAGTGTTGTTACTTTCTGTGGGAGTACCCGAAAGGACTCCGGAAGTTGAATTAAAATCTAACCAGGAGGGTCCACCTGATATGGAAAGTGTTACCCCATGCTCGGTAAGAAAAGAAAAACTGCCAAATTGCCCAACCGCCCAACGCGAAAGAGTAGGGGAGTGTATAAGAGGAACCTGAATATTATACGGAATGCTTTCAGTCTTATCGGGGAAAGTTTGCTCAAATAGATTCGTGCTTATTCCTGAGCCTGTAATGGTTACTACCATCGGACTGGTGCTATTATCATCCGAAGGGGTGAGTTGGATTAAATAGACACCCGCCGACTGCCAGACTGGGGTAGGATTAGTTTCAGTCGCATTGGTCACGGATAGATCAGCACTGGTAAATTGGCCACTACCAGTCGCGTTTAACTCAAC
>JGI20160J14292_10000196_pt1 | contig 57439 bp, 78 predicted proteins | sample COG_10_FD_14292 | JGI IMG/M metagenome (IMG submission 14292) | reverse complement strand
TAAGCTTATACTCCTTATCCATTAATAATTCGTATATATTATTTAAAGATTCATGAAGACCATTCATGATAAAGTTTATGTTTTGAATTCTTTTTTTCTCAATAGGAGGGATTTTCATTTCATTTAATTTTATACCTAGCTCTTCCCTCCAGAAAGCAAGATAAGTTAATTTATTTGGCAGGTGCTAAATCTTTTTCATTCATGTGAGCTTCAAGTAAATATCCCTCAACAGGACTAATGGCGGCTATAGCTTTATATATTTTTCTGCTTGTTACTCTAGCTTTTTTTCTTTCTTTATCGCTAGACTCTAAGCCGAGGTTAGTGTACATAGTTGAGTCTATTTTTAATAGAGCATCAATTTTTCTTTTAGAACTCCACGTTTTAAAGCCTGATATTTTAGCTATATCTTCTGATGTATATTCCATTTTAATGTGTTATACAACCAAAGTTAAACAAAAAAACAACAAGTTGTTAGCAATTTATTAATAACTTTTTAGCTTTTCATCTAAAATATTCAAAGTTTTAGACCCTCTTTCAAGATATCCAACATCAAAAAGATATTTTTTATGACGAGAAATTAAGTCTTTAACCTTTATCAAGTCTGTTCTCAACTTATTATTTTCATTTGATAAGCTGTCATTTATTTCCTCTAAAGAATCAATCCTAACGATAGCTTTATCTAAAGTAAAATCTTCTGTATCCTCTTTATCGTATAAAGAAATATATGCTTGTTTAACAGATATTAATTTTGAAGAAAAAACCCTATCTATCTCCATGAACACAGAGGCTTGTTTCATAGCATGAATAACAGTAGAGTGGTCTTTGATGGGCGTTAGGCTGCGTCCAAGGGTTTCATAGGAGTAGGTCGTTAATTCCCTAGCTAAATAGAAGTATATCATTCTAGCGTCTACATTCTCTCTTTTTCTGCTCATCGAATTAAAAGGATCATCTATATTTATATTGAGAACATTTAATATTGATAATTTAATTTTTTCTAATTTTAATTTATTCATTTTTTTTTAATTAAGTTTATGTAATCTAAGTACTCATCAGAAGTAATTTCATTTAATTTGTGAAATATAGGAAACGAATCTCTGTAGTTTATAAATTCTGCAGTAAAAAAATATACTTCATCTCCATTAACCACTCCGCATATAGCTCCTGTTGACTCTATACTCGGTTCTTCATCTAAAATATTAGATAGAGTTATTTGTTTAACAGCTTCTTCTAAACGAAGAACTATCTCTAAACTACACTCTAGAGGCAAACTCTCTAATTCATCTAAAAATTTATCTTCAAGCTCATAATAAAAATCATCCACGGTAAACTTCTGCCTTGAACCCATATTTTTTTAATTCTTTTAATCTATATTCCTGCAAAGACGATACCTTTCCTTTACTAGTTTTCACTTCATAAAACTCTATCCTTTTATCAGGATGTAAAGCAACAATATCAGGGATACCATTCTTATTAGTCTTAATAAGCTTCAACACATAAAAGCCCTCAGCCTCTAGCTCTTTAATTTTTTTGGCTTGTATCTGCTGTTCCGTCGCCATTTTTTTCTTTTTTCATCCTAGTTAAAGCCTCTGTCTTAACTTCCTCTATTGCTTTTCCATAGCCAGGCATTTTTTTAACTGTCTCAAACGTACCTACAGATAAGTCCCCTAAATTTGTGAGCTCAGTAATTACTTTTTTTAAGATAAGATCCATGTGATCTACCTTTTTTTTCATTTCAATTAACGATTGTTCTTTCATTATATTTAATTTTTATTTATTATTATTTACAAACTTAGTAAATCTTTCTTAAAATGTTTTAATGTATAATCTCTTTTATTACTAACCGCTTTATATATCTGATCCTCAATCCCGCCTTCAGAGAAGATCCAATATACGTCACTTTTTAGCCTAGTACTAGTGGTCATTCTGTCACGACTCTGCCAATAACTTGTTGCGCTAAAATCTATATTATAATACACTAAGCAATCAGCCAACTTTAATGATATACCTTCTCTTCCGCTTACTATCTGAAGGGCTATAGACTTATCGGTATCCTCAAATTCTTTAAGATCCGTAGTTATATTATCTCCAAACACATGTTTTATGGCTTTTAATTCCTGCTTAAACTTATAGAAAATACCTATTTTTTTCCCTTTAAATTTAGACATAATAAACTGAGCCTTTGAATAATCAACAACCTTTGCGTGTCCACTTTCAAATTTTACTGTTCCAGAGTAGATCTGATGAAGTTTCATCATTAATTTTACCGGTGTGTCAGCTAATATAACCTCATCCTTACCTTCTATCACTAAGTTTTTTTTAAGTAAATCCGCTAATTTATAAGTCAAGGGAAGCATGCTAACTCTAAGAACGTGTTCAGCGGTATCGACCTTGAACCCCGCTTCCTTTTGTGAATATGATATAGTGTATGGTTTCATTTCATCTAATATAGATGGTTTACCTTTTGAATAGTCTCTAATTCTAAGGCTATTTATCATTCTTTCGGTAACATTAACAAACTCATGACAAAACTTATAGAAGCTTTTATGTTTTTTAAAGGGGTTGTTCTTACAAGCATAAACCTGATGATACATTTGGCTATAAGACTCTGGTGTTGGTGTTCCAGATAGTAATATAACAAAAGGATTTTGCTTGTCTATTAATATTTTAACTTGCTTAGCCCTCTTGCTGGGCTTAGGGAATGCTCCCATTGAATGAGCTTCGTCTAAAACAATTAGATCATACTCTCCTTTAACCTTATGAAGAGATTCGTAATTGACAACTTCAATCTTAAAGCTAGGCGATAACATATCGTAGTCCTTTTCTATAGAGCTTATAGCTTTCTTTTTAGTAATAAACAAAACACTATTAACGCCTAGTGAAGCGGCAGCACCTAAGCTAGTCAAGGTTTTACCTGTTCTAACCTCCATAGCTAAATAAAGAAATCTGTGCTGCATCAGCACTCCAGCGCCTTTTTTTATTATATCTAATTGATAATCTCTATATTTCATATTAAAATTTTAAATTTGCTTGAGGTTTATTCTCCACGAACTCAAATGTACACCCGACAGTATTCCTTAATCTAATTGGCTTTCTGCCGTACTTGTAAACAGAGTAAGACTCTATCCAATTATAAAATTTTGTTTTAGATAAAGGCTTGTGGCCTCTAGAGAAAATTGGATATTCTGAAGTGAACTCCCAATACAACTCCTGACCTTGAAGAACTAGTCCTGAATCAAGCTTAGGGTTATTTAACGATCCCTTTGTAAGTCCGCACCACTCTACAAACTGATGGCAACTTTCTTGCTCAAGCTTTCTAATAGCTAGATTAACTGACGTACTTTTAATAAGGCCTTTAGATAAATATAATTGTATACATTTAATCATATAATTATCAAATACATTCCATTCATTGTCATCCCAGTCGCTAAACATTAGCTTACCAAAGTCATCTTCAGGAGTAAACGTTTGACTGTAATGTTGATACAATTCAAGTTCCCAGGTTCTTCTTGTAAACGAATTACCGCTACCCTCAATAGCATGATTGGTTGTAATAGCAACCTTTGGTGACTTGTGAAATGGTATAATAACGGCATCCTTATTTTTTCTTTCAATAGTAATTCCCTCCGTTATAACACTAAATAATCCGCTAAATTTAAAACCTTTCTTTACATCATCAAAAGATATTATTCTAGTATCTGTTGTAATTGATTGATAACCAAATGATTTGTCAAAGCTAAATACTTTTCCGTCAATTTTTACGAGATTCTTCATGTAACCCAAGGCGTTCATAAATAATCCTTTCCCTGTACCACCCTCAGGATTACTACTAACTACTTGGTCATTTAAAATAACTGCAGGACAGTACGAGGCATTCTTATAATCATGCAATAAAAAACCCACTGTAGATTCCATTGATTTTATTCTGTCAGAATCCCGGAAACTAATATTGCTAATGAATTTTTTATAATCACAACTCTTAACTTTATTCTCCTTGTAAACCCTGTCTATTATTTGATCTTTCCATATGTAACCATCTAAATCTACATAATCGATTTGTCTTATAGAGTTTTTAGTTATAGCTAAAGCACAGTTTCTATAGTATAAATAAGAAGTGTCCTTGGTATCGGAAAGAAAATAAATATCTATAGTATCAATCATCTTCAAGTGCTTCTCCTCAAATATTCTTGTTTGTTGGGCATAGTAATTCCAGACAGTCATGTCGTTTAATTCTTCTAGATAATTCAAAACAAAGTCCTTGATGTCGGTTGTTGTTGTCTCGCTCACTAGATTATTAGTAACCTTTACAAAGGTAAATGGTTGATTTTTTCCAACATATTGATACTTGTAATATCCATTTTCCTGCAATAGTTCTTTAAAAAGATTGGGTATATCTTCAACCTTCCCCTTATCAGACTTGCTCCAAAATTTTAATTTAAAAGATTCATCTGATCGTTTTAACACAGAGTCTATAACCTCAGTATCTATCATGTCATCTTCCATGGATCTTCTAACTTCATCCCTAGACTCCCCTCTTCTTATTCTTTTAGCTATCTGATCTACTGCTTCTTTATCTTCATAAAACTTAGTTCCATGATCCGCCTTATTTCTATACGCAGAAGCCACTAACATATCTATTTCAGATGAAGGAAAACTTGAAGATTTATATTGATTACCTATATTTAAAGCAAGACTTTTATTAATACCAAACTCATTGAATGCCATCGCCAGGGTAAATAGATTATTATTTCTATGGCCGTCAATCATAGGATATTTTTTTGTCCACCACTTAATAAGTATTTCAGCTACTTTATTTTCATCATTTATTTGGATGGTTGGAGGATGATTTAATACGCTCAAGTCCTCATACTCATCTTCTTCAATATCCGTCCACTCAACAGACTTTTCATTGATATGTATTAGGGGATCATAGGATTCATAACATACCCTAGATATGTTTTTACAGGTAGTATCAAAATAATCAGAACTAAATTCTTTTTCTAAAGAATTAAAATACTTCTTATGGTTCTCAACTTCCTTAGGTATTTTTACTAAAACCTTAAGCCCATTTCCGGAAGGGGAGATAAAAACAGAATAAACGTATTTGTTTTTAGAGTACTTATCCTTTGCCTGGATCATATCCTCCTTTTTTTTATAGCCGTCAAAATCTAAACATATAAAACCACTATGCTTAATGATGGAGGAATCAGATCTCTTATTGAATGTACCGCTAAAGCAGATAGCGGGTAATTCTTTTTTTAATTCATTTTTTTCTGTTTTATCCTTCTCACTTCTTATGCTTTTTATAAGATTTTTTGAAGTTCCTGATTTAATTCTACCTAATATGTAAGTAATATCCTTAAAGAATGGGGTCTCAGTTGTTTTTATATTCCTAAAAATTGTAACCATTTCAAGTATTATGTTGATTTTCTACATTGATAATTTATTTTCTACATATGCGTAGGCTAGTCTGTCACTAGGTTTATGTAGAAATGTTGATTTTATACCTACAATATCCTTATAAAAAAAAATATAATATTATATATTATAATAATAAAATAATAAAAATATAGTTTTTTGTAATTTTCTACATAGATAACAGGTAAAAAAAAGGAGCGTGAGCTCCCTTTCTTTTTCCTATACAATAGATTTTTAGAAACCTATTTCTTCCTGTCCCTCACTAGGAGAGGGCGAATTATCTTTAGCGTTCTCTTCTTTTACGTAAGGTTCGCTAAATTGAATTGATAGTTTTGCATCTCCCGCTTGAGTCTGACCTTTCCATCCAGCAATTTCTATCTCTTTACCATCTAAAGTTTTACCTGATCCTTTGTAGTCAGGTTGACTTTCTTTTTCCTTGTACTTGTTTACAAACAAGGTTCCTTTCCCCGCAGGGTGTTCATAATTTTTACTCATAATATATATATTAAATTAATTTAATTATAGAGGCGTGTTGATTATCAAGTCCTCTATGCTGTCTGTAGAATCTGGCCCAAAAAACTTTTCATAGTTTTGCATAGCTATTTCCACTTTTTGTTTTCCACTCATTATAAACTCCTCAGAAGTTGGGAATACACCAATATCGAAGTAAGGTAGATTGCTTTTACCAAAATACTTCCTCTCTTTACCCACAACAATAAAGGTTATTGGTAATCCAAATATAGTTTGATATATGAATGCCTGGGAGTCGTAATTGTATAAGTAAGCGCTCTTTTTGAATTTATGGATATCAGAAGTACTCTTCAGGTCAATAATTAATTCGTTGCTAATTATATCTGCTTTACCTTTAAACATCCTGCCAAATATTTGTCCTATTTGAGGAACCTCGTATTCAGCATCAATATTTGTAATCAAATCAGATATAGTAGGGCTTTTATTTAAAAGATAATCTACCATATCCTTTATGTCAATAGCCTCTTGAGAAGTAAGAGCAAACTCTAGATTGTTTTCTAATAAGAATTCTTTATAAGCCTTGGTATTTCTGCCCTTGTAATTGCAGATAGGAAACTCTTTAGCTTTATTGGGTTCAAGGATTAATTGATGGAAATATCTACCCTTCTCGAAATTTAAATTGTTGTCTTGAACTGCACCATATTGTGCGGGATCATACATTAAGTTTTTAATATCAGAATTACTGATATACTGACGGCCAAAATCTCCATAATATTCAGCGTCATCTCTCAACTTATTTACTATTTCTTTATCTTTCATCTTACTTCTTTTTTAATTTTATTTAATTCAGAAACCGATACATTAAACTTTTTCTTCAATGCTTTAATAACATCATCCCATTTATCTCCTCTATCTAATCTACCTTTAACTTTTAATAAAACTTCATCCCATTCAGCTTCTCCAATATCAACCTTTACGTGCTTTGGAGTTTTAATTATTTTAGGAGCCTCTGTAGTAGTAACTTGTTCTCCATAAGCATCAATATCTTTGTCGCTTACGATTCCAAGCGCAGAAGTTAGAGCATATCTCCTGAAATATGTAAGTCCTGATCCAAAAGACTGATAAGCATTCTGCCCTTTCATCTCCACAAATGGTATATCAACAGTACTAGAGTCGTGTTCTCCTGAAGATATATGAAACAACATAGTTGTTAAAGATGGATTATTAGTCTCTGGATTCGTTCCTGTTTTTTGAGTAAATCCTAGGCCATGTTTTTTCATTAGAGGATTGATGGTATGTATTATCTTTGGAAGATCAACATACTTGTAGCCATACCCCGAAGTGTCTTTAAGTAAGACCGGGCATTCTTGCTGAAAGCCGGCAAGTGCTTTGAAATAGTTTTTCATTTGATTTTATTTTAATTAATATTTAATTTATAAGACTCCAGGAAGCATAGTGTTCGATTAACTTTGTACCCCCCTTTGTCTACTCGTAATGTTTATTTGTAAGCTTAAAATATTTTTTTAATATATTATTTTTAGTCAACTTATAAGTTAAAAGAGATTTTTCATTACACTTAACAGAATTCATTTCATTTTTAATACTCTCGGTTAATCTATCAATTTGATAGGAGTATTTATACAACGTAATTCTCTTTACGGCTTCTTCCCAACCATGATCAAAAAACAATTGATATTGGTCTTCATTTATTTCCACATAATAAGAACCTCCACCTTTTGAGGGATCATAAATAGTAATCTCCCCGGTTTCATCATCTCTAGTTATCTTAACACCTAACTTCATGTAGGCTCTATATCCCTCGCCACTTAAATTGGCAACTCCATAACTCTTACTAGCGTCTTGAAATATTTCTTCTAATTCATTAAATATCATCTATGGTTCTTAGTTTTGAAATTATAAAAGTATAGTCCTTGTCATTCTCTATAACTTTCTCTATTGATCTTATTCCCCTACTCACAGATGAGTGAGCGATGTCAATACCTTGAGTCTGCTTTACATATTCTTTTATCTGAGATGGTTTAATTCCTCGATCTCTGCAAAGTAAAAAAAGTATTCTTCGAGCCTCAACTATTGATTGAACCTTACTATTTTTAAAAAGATCTTCTTCAGAAATATCTAAATAATTGCATATATTAAGAAGGTACTCTTTAAATACATATTTTTTCATATTCCAAATATATTTTTAAGTAAGGGCTTTACTTCTTTATAGGTTAATTTATCTCCCGGCTTTGGGGACCTTTCTCTTTTTATATACTCCCTTGATCTATAATCGTCATCAAGAAATTCATTCTCTAAGTCTGTCATAATTAATGTATTGAGTTCAAATTTAATTAATATAATTTTATCTACCAAATTTTTATTAGGTAAATCGGTTTTTAAAACTCCAGGAGTTTAAATCTACGTCGGTATTTTTTTTGAAGAGCGGTGTATATGCGCATCTGTTTTACACTTTCTTTTTGATTACTATCATTCATATTTAATCTAAGTCGATTACATTTATTATCTAAATCTCTTAAAAAACTCCTTAAATATTGAAGATGTTGTTGTTTTCTTTTTCCTCTTAAAAAATAATTCATACTAATTTTTTTATTTTATCATAAAGATCAAAGTCTCTTTTATAGAAACTTACATTGTTACTGAAATTGTCCGTGGCTTTTTGAAGCGATTTAAATAAATGTTCCTTAAGAATTTTCGCTTCTGCTGAGGTTATTATTATCTTATCTTCCATAAAAATATATTTTTTTGTCATAAAATTTTATTACCTCTTTATTGCAAGATTTACAATACAGAGTGTCAACAGAATAGTCTCCTCGATATTCTGAGTCTATTACTTCTAGTTCTTGGTTATTACATTCTCTACAAGTCATAATAACGAAGCTTTAAAGCAAGATGTTGAGCAATAGCCTGAATCTTCATCCATTATCTGACCACATTCATAGCACTCATATTCTTTTTCTTTTATTAGCCAAGGGGCATCATTACCCCAAGCATTAGGTGTGTCTGCGCTCATAACTTTAAATGATTATTAATTTTATTTACCGCCTCGTTATAATCACTTACATACTTAAAAGTTTCAATGCAATCTTTTTTTAGGATCACTGTATACACATTGTCTTCTTTTGTTTGTTTACGAGAAGGTGTAACTCTCCCGCAATGTAACTCGTACTCGTCTCTAATTATACTACTAAATGTTGTTTTCATTATTTTCTATTTTATCAATTAATTTTCCTATTTCTCTTCCCTCTTCGGAATTATCATAGCCGAAATACTTTTCAAGCTTTAGAAGGAGCGATAAACACTCTCTTAATAATACTATTGTCTTTTTCATATCTGTTGATTTAAATTAATAATATACTCTGAGTACTGAGTCGCAATCGCCTTCGCCATCCCGGGGAACGTCTTACTCCTCAACGTCCTCCTCTCTTCGGGTGTTTTAGCTTTTGACAAAGCATCTGCGTACCATTTTGGATGACTTTTTCCACTTTTAAAAACAGTTCGCTCTCCTTTACCTACAATTTCAGTAGGAATTAAATCAGGAAGATTTTTTGTCCAAAGGCACGTTGTTTTGGTCGCCTCATCGCCAAACATATAAGGCTGAATAATCTGATTAGGTTTTCTTATCTGTGATGAAATCACGCTAATAGGATTCTCTATTGCTATATGCTTAATCGGTGCATCCATCAGTTGCTTGACAAAGAACAAAGCTTTTTGCCTATTCTCCCAACGCCCCTCATTCTTTGAGCCATCTTTATTATATAGCCACCGATTGCCACTTACTGACAAATAGGTGCATGGAGGGTGGGCAACCATCAAATCATATTTGCGACTGTTCGCCTCCTCTAAAGCATCGCCTTGAATGTGCCACTCTTCATGACCACCACTACAAGGAATTAAGTCACAAGAGTATGCCTCATGACCTAATTTTCTAAACTGTTTTGTTATTGCTTGACTTTCTTCACAAGCTACAAGTACCTTCATTAATCTACGTTTATTTTTTCTAACATTAGATCTAAGTTCGTGAATGGCTCAGAGTTTGGATAAGCAAATAACCACTCCTCAATTTTTTGATATATTTCATCTTGATCATCAGGCTCGTCTAAGGTGTCGATAAAATAAACTTCTTCAGACTCTAATCTCCCGCCCGTAAGGGTCGCATGGTATTGATAAGCTTTGCCTTCAATTTTAACTTCTAAATTGATGTACACTACATTTGCATAGGCTTCTTTAAATTCTACTTTCATTGTATTATATTTTTAATTACTCTTGTGTTTAATGTGCCATACTGCGCCTCCTTTTTAATAAGAAACGATATGTCGCTAAATGTAGCAGTTCTATCTCTCTGCTTTCGCAAAGCGTTTTCTATCAATTTAATTTCGTTGTTCATAGATTTTCTTTAATTAATTTAATTTTTGTTTTGTCATCTAAAACTTTAGAGTTTATAATTTCGCTCATTGTGGATAAGAGGGAAACCGAGTCCCTCCAAAGCACCATGTTATCCGTTTTTAATCCCATATCACGTTTATCATCTCATCTTGTTTTCTTGCAACTTTGGTAATTAAATATCCAAGTCTATTAACTCGCCATCGACCACTAACAATATCATCATTATCAAAGATTGTCCAAACATTTAATACTTCGGTCTCCCAAACTTTTTCTACTTCTTTACCATAAGTTTCAAACATGCAATCGTTATAAGCTGAATTTTCTACTAATTCATTTTGGATGGGTTTATACTTTTCTTCAAACTCAGTCCATGTAATATTTATTTCCTTACTCATTTTAATGTTGATTTAATCTCTGAGCAAAATCGCTCATTGCATTCATAATTTATATATTTAAATTCCACGTCCGAAGATACTCGGTATTAAGTATCGTTTGACCTTTACTCACTGCCTCGTCTATGATATCTTGATAATCTTTCATAATCCCGCAGTCTCCCCACCTCTTAAATGAAGTAGGTATGCTCGTTCTAAATCCTTTAACAGAATAATTATAAGGAGTTCCAATCATTACTCCTTTTTTCTCGTCTTTCTTCATTAATGCTATGGTTTTCAATTCTTCCATTAATAAATCTAAAGATGTTGTCCACTCATATTTTTCATCCCACAAAGACTTTTTGTCTATGCTTTTGTAAAGGTTTGTTATTCCAAAACGAAAGTTTGTTATTTTTAATTCCCCACCATAAGAGTCATCCCAAACATTCCCGACTTTTTTACCATCGAAATAAACGTCCCACTCATAAGAGGGGGCATCATGTCCCCTTGATTCCTTTATGTTTTTTGCAACTGCGCGTTTTAAAAATTCTTGCTTTGTCATTATGTTAGTTTTAAATTAAATTCACTTGCTACATAATTAATATGTTTTGAGGTTGTCGGGCTTGAACTCATTCCGTTTACTCTCCATGAAACTTTTTTAAGTTCCGTTCCTACGATTTCAGCTACTAAAGTATCGTAAGAATAAACTCCGCTCCCGATAACTTTTAAATTTTGCTTGTACCTTTTTAGTTCTCTTTTCATAATATTTTATTTAAATTAATACTTTCTTTTACCACCAAAACCCCGCACAAGGCGAGGCAATGGCTTGAAAAAAAGCAACTAACGATATTGTTTAAGAACATCAAAAATTTGTTGATAGGATGCGTTCTCTCTTGCGTTTTCGTACCCACTAAAGTTATTGAACCAAATTGATATCGCTTCGGTTCCAAAGTATTTATTTAATACTTTCCATTCTGCATGAGCATTTCTCATTTTTATTTTTTCCATGTTTGATTGTATTGGTTTTCAATTTCTTTTAATTCTAATAATTTGATATAATGAAGCTGATATAATCAGCAACTTGTTTTTTTAGCTTTGCATTCTCATTTTCTAAATCATCAAAGTCATCTTTTGTCGGCATGTCTAACTGCTTTTCAAGGTGTGCATCTAGTTCGTTTTTAAGGTCGTTTTTCTCTTTAATTAATTTGTCGATGTCTAATTGTAAATTTTTCATATTATTTGATTTCATTTTTTTTATTCCCACAATAAATCTAAAGGCTTGATTTCACCTTTACAGAATTTAACGGCTTCCTTTAGGTCTAATTCAGCAGTTAACCACCCCGAGCCGAAGTCATGCACATAAAATACATTCTCTTCAATTTTTTCAATTTCTCTTGTTACTCTTCCAAGTCCATTAGAAAAAATAACGTCCTCAATTTGCCCTAGTTTCATTTTCTGTAATTGTTCTTTAATTGCTTTCATTTTGTTAGTGTTTAATTAATAATCCATCTCTTGTGTGATTTCTTCCCCTACAATATACACGAGCATATTAACGAGGCTTTCGGCGTTGTCGTAACCTCTCACGGCATCAGCACCGAACATTTCGCGCTCGTAGTCCTGAACGAAATTGATTGCCTCAAATACAGAAATATCATGTTTTTTTAGCCACTGCTCCGCTTGATAATAACCTATTATATAATAGTCTTCATTAAATGCGTGTTGGTGTAATTCATGCGCGTCATGAAATTTTTCTCCTCTCAAGTCATTGATAAAATTCTCCATGTAAATTTTTAACTCTTCTTTAATTGAATTTCTCATTTTGTTAGTTTTTAGTTAGCTTTTAAATAGTCGTTGCATTCTTTTATAATTCTAGGCGCTTTGTCTAAAAATTTAGCCTCTCTCAAGTGTTTATTTGGGTTTAATTGAAAATTTTTGTTTATCTCTTTGGAGTTGTTCAAAGCTTCCAAAGCTTTTTTTCTTAATTCCAAAGCTTTTTTTCTAGTTTCAAATATTATCATTTGTTTGCGTTTCGTTTTCAAATCTTTTGCAAGATACAGTAAAAGTTTTTTAATATCCTAATTTATTTGTAAGTTTTTTTAAAATCCTAGTCCTGGCGCGGGTTCCCGAGCGATATTTTTTTTCCTTTGTTTATTTATTTGCGTGGGTTTGGGGGTATAAAAGGGAAGGTTTAAACGTGCAAAGGGTTTAATACTTTTTTTAATCCCTTTAATTTTTGGAACTCCAACAGTTCCAACGATCAGAGAACCGCAAAAAATGAGAGCGTAAAACGGGGACGGGGGGCGAAACGGGGACGGGGCGCGCGGGGGTGCCTGGGCAAAAAGCCGAAAAAATCCGAGGAAATTTTTTAAAAGTTACCCCCCACCCATTTTTAAATATCAACTTTTTTTTGGGGGCAGCATTGCGTATAATAGTATATTATATAATACTCCCGTGTATCTAATATTTTTGTATCTTTGCCTATGGATTGGCAGATAGAATTTCACAACAGATTAAACGTAGGGTTTACATTAGGTTGGGCTTATTATTCTAGAGATGTTGATCATGACTGGTCTGAAATAAATATATATATTGGACTTATAGGAATAACTTTAAAATATTAATTATGAAAGATTACGTAGACGGATTGTATGTAAAAGATGGTAGACTTCAAAACTCTAGACCTAATTCAATCTCAGGAATTGAACAAGCTGCTCAATTAAGAAAAATGGTTAAGTACAACGATAAAGTTGATATGATAGCTGATGGAATCGCAAGAGCTGAATACAGAAAAATGTTTTAAATATATATTAAAACTTAAATTAACCGCTTTATTAGCGGTTTTTTTATGCAATAAATTTAAGTATAATCAATAAATGTTTGTCAATTGTTTGCAATTCAACCCATTTAATATAATTTTTAAATCACATAAAGCATCAAAATGTTGATTATCTACATTCTCATGTAGATTTTATGTTGATTTTTTTTAGCTAAGTTATTGATTGATAATAGCAAATGTTGAAATGTTGATTTTTTACTTAGAAATAAGAAAATTAAAAATAATAAAATAGGTAATCTCTTATATAAGAAAATAAGTTTTGCTTTTTTATACATTTTTCTACATTTCTACATAAGCTTTTAATGTGTTGTTGTATTTTTTATTACCTTTGTTGTAATCAAATTTAATTTAAAATGAATCAATCTGGAGGATACTCACCAAAAGATCTGCACTTCGCGGACAAGGCACAAAAGAAATTACTTAATGGAATAACTAAGATGGCAAATGCTGTCAAGAGCACTTTAGGTCCGATGGGTCAGACTGTTCTTATAGAATCTCCAGAACATACTAATGGACTTACTGTCACTAAGGATGGAGTTACAGTTTCTAGGAGTATAAATTTACTAGACCCTGTTGAAAATCTTGCGGTACAGATGATGCGTCAGGCTGCTAACAATACTGCGAGTAGTGCTGGTGATGGAACTACAACTGCTATTGTATTGGCTGAGGCTCTTTCTTATTATGGGTTTAGTCACATAGGCGATGATCAGAACAGAACGGAAGTTCTAAGGGAGATGTCTAATATATCTAATGATATAATAAAAATATTAAGGACGCAATCTCGGCCTTTAACAAATAAAAGGCTACTGGATGTTGCTACTATTTCTGCTAACAATGACAAGGAAGTGGGGAAGATAATATCAGACACATATAAGAGTGTTGGAAATAATGGGGTTGTTACTGTAGAGAAATCTCAGAGCTCTGAGACTACATTTGAAACCACAAATGGAATTAAGGTCGACCGAGGATTAGGTTCTCCGTTATTTATTAACGACCATAAAAAAGATGAGTGTGTGTTGGAGGACTGTTATATATTAGTATCAGATTCTGATATAAATAATATATTAGATATAGAGACAGTACTTAGGCCTATCATCGCAGAGAAGAAAAAACTATTAATAATTGCGCCATGTTCTACTAATGTAGTAAACACACTTGCGGCTAATGTTCAGAAGAACGATCTTCAACTATGTCAAATAGTCCCTCCACAGTTTGGCTGGAAAAAGGAAGAGCTTCTAAATGATATAGCTTTAAGTGTAGGCGCAAATTATTTTTCTGCTTCTACCGGAGATGATCTTAGTATAATTGAAATGAGTGATTTGGGTAAAGCTTCAAAAGTTATTATAGGTAGAGATTCTACATTAATAATCAGAGATAGCGATCACGTTAATGATTCTGATATAAACGACAGGATATCTCAACTAAAAGATTCTCATAAGATAGCAAAGACAAAAGAAGATGGTGAGTTTATTCTTTCTCGAATAGCTTCACTTGCTGGAGGAATAGGAACTATAAGTGTTGGTGGTCAAACTGATCTTGAGCAAAAGGAATTATATGATAGAGTTGACGATTCTGTTTGTGCAGTCCGATCTGCTTTGGAGCAGGGGATTTTACCAGGTGGTGGAGTTGCTTTAGCCAATGCCGCTTTAGCTTTAGACCCTAACAAGTATAGTAGCGATTCTCAAAAGACAGCTTTAAATATATTAAGAGAAGCTCTTGTTACTCCCATCAAACAAATACACGAAAATGCAGGACGAGACCTCAACTTTGAAGAGTTTAAAGATCTACACTCCGGTCATGGTCAAAATATTAAAACAGGTCAGTTTGGAGATATGATAAAGATGGGTGTTATTGATCCTATGAAAGTAACGAGCTCAGCTTTACAGAATGCAGTTTCGGTAGCTACAACTATACTTTCTACTAATGCTATTGTAACTATGGCAAGAACTTTTGAAGCAAAATAAATATTATGGGAACACAAGAGATAATAACTGTAATTGTTGTATGGGAATTTTTAAAATATGTATTTAAAAAAATACCTTGAAGAAGTTCCTTAAAAGCTTAGTAAAAAATCGAAGGCTTACGCCTTTGGAGAGGATGGCTAATAGAATTGCTTATTCTGGCGCTGTATTTATAATGATATCACCTTATTTACTTCCGGATCCTATAGGAGCAATAACTTATGTAATAGGTGGATTATTGTCAATACCTCAGTGCTATTTAGCAAAACAATGGAATATTGTTATAGTAAATTTAAACGTTGTGTTTGGTTATTTAGTATATTTATACTTATGAAAAAAGATCAAATAGTCGAGTTAGTTAAAAAAAAATTAGACTCTAGAAGTAAGCTAGGAATAGGTAAATATAACACTACTTTATTTGATAGCCCCGATGGCTTTTATGTATTTTTAAATCATTTACAGGAGGAGCTATTCGATGCTTCTCTTTACATAGAAAAACTTAAGCAAATTAATTCTTCAGGGTATTCAGACAATGAAAGCATTAACGATATAAAAGTAAATCCTGAAATATTATCTGTTAGAAAACCTTTAAATTCCAAGGGTAGTTGGAATTGTCTTTCATGCGGTAGATTGCACTCTAGCTATCTATCTGATTGTCAGGTATGTGGAAAAAAATAAAATTTAATTTATGAAGCCAATAGGAAAAAATATAGTCATTAAGAGTATAGAGGAAGAGATAGTTACTGAAAGCGGACTATTACTTAGTGCGGATGATGCTAGTAATCTGAGGTATAAAAAAGGATTGGTTGTAAAGCCAGGGACTGATGTAAGCGTTATAAAAGAAAACGACTCTATATATTACGACAAAAGATCTGGTTATACTATGCTGATTGACGGAACAGCATATACCATCATATCAGAGAATGATATTGTAGTGGTATTATGATTTATTATTTCTTTTGCTAGCTCTCATTTTTCTAAGATCCTTATTCATTTGAATAATAAAATTTTTATACACCTTACTTTTAAAACTCACGTTCTTGTAGAAAATAGGGTTATTCATTAGCGATTCAGGTATTTCTTCTCCGCTTAATTTTTTATAGATAGAATTAACGACTCGTTTTGTTTTGTAGGATACTTCGTAAAGGGCCTTACTTCCTCTCTTTCCGTTTCCCTGTCTCCAAGGTTCTATCCATTCTTCGTCTATAAGTTTTTTTAGTCTGCCTTTATTCCAACTTAGAAGCTCATTAAATTCATTATATTTTTCATGCCCGAATATTTCTTCATCATGTAAAAATAAAAGCATATCTAACTCTCCACTTGTTAGTTTGTATTTCTCTTGAACCCAAAACTTAATAACTCTCCAGTATTTTAAATAATTGGTTATCATTGGCCTAGCCAAAGCCCTTTCCTCTGTCTGCCTATTCATTTGATTAAATTTTATTCATTACCTTTGCTGTAAAGATACAAATTATGAAAGGAACTGCACAGAACCCGTCAAATGAATTATCTAGTCAAGAGTTAAAAAAACAAATCACTGAGTTAAATATGAATCTAGCTCAATTGATTGAATACTTTGAAAAAGAAAAAAGCAATGTTCGATATTATAAGAACACTAATCATTGGAATACAAGTATAACTTATTAAAAATAAAATGGCAAAACAAAAAAAATATCCAGTAGGACATCTTAATTACGGAAATCAAGACACCTTGACTAAAAAAGAATATGACAATATAGCATTTAAAAATAAATCTATAGATAAAATAAAATCGAATTCACCTAAGAGAACTATAAGTAGTGACGGTGAATTTGGAACTATATTCCTAAGCAAGAAACCTAAAATAAAAGCTTAAATTATGCCAACAGTAAAATACAAATGCCCAAATAGCGGAACGATAAAATCAAAAACATTTCCTTATAATGCAGTAGGAAAAGCTCAAGCTCAAGAATTTGCAAGCACTATGCAGGGTTCAGTTAAAAACAACCCTGGGTATGGAATGGAAAAGAAAATGAAGTCTAGCTATTAATGGCAAAGAGATCAAAAAAGAAAAGCAATAAAATTTGCCCATCAGGTATTGCTTGGGCTAAACGTACTTTTGATAAGTACCCATCAGCTTATGCGAATATGGCTGCAAGCAAATATTGCAAAGACCCCAACTACGCTAAAAAAAGTAAGAAATGAGTAAATTAAGTAAAGCACAAAGAAAGATTGCTAAAGTTGCATACCCTTTAAATAAAATTACTGGAGCAGATTTTAAAGCTTTAAAAAAGAAGAATGGGAGAGCTAAAAAAATGGCGTGATCAGAAGTGGGTTCGTATAGGAACTGACGGAAAGATTAAGGGTGCTTGTGGTACAAGTAAAAACAAAAAAAATCCCGACAGATGCCTTCCTTTAGCGAAGGCAAAACGTCTTAGTAAAAAAGCGTTAGCAGCAACAGCTAGAAAGAAAAAAGCTTCTGGGGGTAAAACTCAATTTATAAAAAACACTTCAACTGTAAGAAACGCATGAGCGCAATACCGACTGGAACAAAATTTCATGGAGTAGCACCTGTAGTAGACACTGTAGATAAAGGGTCTGCTCTTGTAGACACATTAAGAGAGGCGTATACTATAGATGATATAGCTTCTTATACATACACAGGAACAACAGCTACTTTAGAGCCTGAGTTTATGACAGTAACTCCAGGTGGAGCTTCTACTATAACAACTAAAAAGAATATTATAGACCTTAATTGGGTAGGAAGCTCAGGAACTCATACATTAACTTTACCTTCAGCGGCAGAGATACCCTATCGTTTTTTAAGAATAGTAAATGATTCTACAGTAGTAGCTTCAGATAAAGTTGATATTGCCGCTCCTATTGGCGAAACAATTGATGGGGCTGCAACTTATGAAATAAACAAACCATATAATGGGGTTGCTGTTTGGTCTGACGGATCAAACTGGATAGTGATTCAAGCAAAATCAACATAATGGCCGATAAAAGTAAAATGAAATGTAATGTTGTTACTAAAAGCGACAGAGCTGGAAAAAAGAAAATGGTTAAAGCTTGTTCGGGAGGAAAAGAAAAACTTATACATTTTGGGGCAAAAGGCTACGGCCATAATTATTCTGCTGCTGCTCGTAAATCTTTTCGGGCTAGACATAAGTGTTCAACGGCAACTTCAAAACTTACCGCTAGGTATTGGTCTTGTAAAAAATTATGGGCCGGAAAAGGAGGTTCAACCAAATCATCTCCTAAAAATATTAAAGGAAAATATTAGTATCTTTGTAGTCAACAAAAAGACACAAAGATGAAAAAGCAAGGTTACAATGCTCGTTTAGACGATTCTTTAGGAGCGAAGCACGGAAAAAAGTCTCAAAGCTATAAGGCTAGAAGAGATGAGTCTAAAGGTATGATGAAATACTTTGGGGAGCATCCTTACTCTAGTGATAAAAATATGAGCTAGGAGATGGCTAAAGATAAAAATTTTATTCAAAAAGTTTTTCAAGGAGCTAAAAAAAGAGGCACTCTAGGAGATTGTACTGGGAAAAAATACGGAAGTAAAAGTTGCCCGGTAGGATCAAAGAAATATAATTTTGCTAAAACAATGCGAAAAATAAATAAGTCTAAATGATTAAAAACATTAAATGTACGTGGAATAAAATTATTTTATTCTTAACTTTTTCTTTATCTGAGTGCGAAGACGGCAAATGTAAATGTAAAAAATGAAGTCAAAAGGATTTGGGGATACTGTAGCTAAGTTTACTAGGGCCACTAAAATAGATAAGGTCGTGAAGACTGTTCTTCCTGGAGGCTGCGGATGTGACGATAGACGTGACACTTTAAATAGAATGTTTCCTTATAAAAAATAAATAATTATGGCATACCAAAAATTACAAGCTGGCAGAGCATGGTCAGTTTACCCTAGTGACAATACAAATATACCTGACATTAGCACGTCAGGGCCTACAGGAACTACTGATGCGGTAGGGGCTGGGAGTTTACTTCTTATTGATAATAATAGAACTGGAACAGATACATCAGATCCAGCTACTTTATCTTTCACTTTAAGTGGTTTAAAGCCAGGGATGATAATAATCAACACTAGTACGGGTACTCAGTCAGAGTTAGTTTCTGTCGTTAACGGAACTACATTACAAGTTAAAGATGCTATATTCGCAGCTCAACCAGCAGGATATTCTATTTATGGGGGTGTTCAAGGAGGAGCTGTTTTATATATAGGAGCTGGGGGAGATTTAAGGGTAACTACTGTAGGTGGTGATGATCTTACATTTGTAGGTGTAAATACCGGAACATTCTTTCCTGTTCAAGTTTTAAAAGTATGGGCTACAGGAGGAACTACAGCCACTAACATAGTTGCGCTTTGGTAATTGGAATAATTATAAATATATAATATGCCTAGTTTTATAGCGATAGCAAATTTTATTGGATTCAATCAACCTGAAGGGACTGCGCCCATCGGTATTAAAGATATAGTAACTGAATTAGGCTTGCAGATGATTACGGAAGATGGAACAGGATTACCTAATGAAGACATGATAACAGAACAATAATAATAAAAATCACAAGAAAATAAAATGGCAGTAAAATTTTCACAATTCACAAACGCGACAGATGCGGCTACTATAGACAAGGTAGTGGGGTATAAGGTTGCCGGAGACTTAAATGTTCAAATACCTCCGTTAAATTTAGACACAACTTATGCTATGACTACAGCAGATGGTGTATCTCCTGTTTTAACTCTTACCGGAACTAAACCAGGGAGTACAGCAGCAAATAGTACAATAAACTTTTCTGGTACAGGAGCGATAACTGTAACAGGAACGGCGGCAACAAATGATATAGAAATATCAGCACCCGGAGCAGTAGTTGAGAGCGGGACACCTACAATTGGAAATATTCCTTTATTTACAGCAGCTAACGCTATAGGAGATTCAATAGTTTCTGAGACAAGTGCGCTTAATTTTAATGTAACAGCAACTTTAGTTAGCAGCACGGCTACCGTACTTACATTTACAGACACCACAAATAATCCAACAAATATAACAATCGGCGGAACACTTACTGTAGATAGCACCTCTGTTGGAGGACCTGGCGTTGTTGTAATCAATGTTACTAATGTAAATAACCAGGTTATAACTGCTACTGGAGCTAATGCTGGTATTGTTAGAAATGCATTAGATGGGAGTTATTCAAATATTCCTACTGTTTATAACAGCGTTTCGAGTATTTCAATAGCTGGAACACTTAGCATGGCTACTAATAAAATCACAAACGTAGTTGATCCAACAGGTGCTCAAGATGCAGCAACAAAATCTTATGTAGATGCTTCAGGTGACACGTACACATTAAACGCAGGCGCTCAAGCAGGATCTAGCGTGCCTTTAAATTTAGATGCGGCTGCAGGAACAGACTCTACTGTTAGTATAACAGGAGGAACTGCAATTTCAGTAACGCAAACATCAGCTAATGAAATAACAATAGATAATGATGGAGCTACAACTTTCAATGGACTAGGCGGAGGATTAGCATTTTATGCCCAGGCAATTGGAGCAGCAACAAAACAGATAACTAGTGATGCAAATTTTGTTGTTGACTCAAGTTTAAATTTAGGGCTTGGAACTAACGTTCCTCAATATAGCGTAGATATTCATGAAGCTAGTAGTGATCCGACTTTAAACTTACGTGCGAATTCGAGCACTAACGAGCTGCGATTTAGCGCTAGTCAAACCTTAGGTAATCCTTCTGTTATTAATTCTACTACAACTGACTTAAATATTCAAGGAGGTGGCTCTAACATACTTACGTTAGGAGTTAATAATGATCCCGGATCTGCGATATTAGGTCAGTATGGACAAGGTAGCAAAACAGGTACAGCCGCATATAATTTAGCGGTAAATAATGTCGGAAAAATAATAGAGGTTGCTGCTGGAGGTTCACTACAAACTCAGACAGTTTCAGCTGGAGGAAGCGTTGGTGTGATATTAGACACTTTATATGTTTTAACTTCTCCGAGTTCAGTTTTCTTAGACCTACCTAGTAATCCAAGTGACGGAGATTCTTTTAGTATCGCTAATCAAGGTGTAGCTTCTGGAGGAAATGTTAGTAATGTAATTCAGCAAGCCGCTTCAAACGAACCTATAATGGGCTCTTCATCTGGCCTTACAATAAACAACGCTAACGCTTCATTTGATCTTGTTTATAGCTCAGGAACTAATGGATGGACAATAGTTGGAGCGTCTTAATAAACAAATAAAAATGAATTTAACTGATTTGAAAATATATATAATAAACGCATCTACATTAGCTATATCAATGTCTCAAATTGATATACTATTAAAAGTAATTCTTTTGTCAGTATCTATAGGATACACTGTGCATAAATGGTATTTAATGGGTAAAAACAAATAAAAATATATGAGCAATTTTACAGATTTTTTTCCTAGTAGCGGTGGGGCTGGAGGTGTCAACTCGTATTCTATCTTTAGTATTAGTGATGGAACATCTGGTTTTGCTGTAACCGAAGGTTATAATCCTAGTACTGGGATATACGAACACCCGGGTGGTGGAGTATATCTTCGGACGGGATTTACTGCATTACAGGGAACTGATTATCCAAACGCAACAGTACAGGATATTAGAAACAACACGGAGCTTATTCGTGAGGTTGCCGCAAGTAGCGGTGGCATTAACAACTCTCCTAATGGTATAGGTATTACCAACTTCAGAGCACGAAGCGCGTGGAACCCAGATAATCAGACATTGTATGTTAATGATTTTCAAGCTTCAGACGGCAGAGTTCCGTTTCCTTTGTTTCCGATACTGAGAAACGCAAACGGCACATGGACTTCACAGTCGACTATACAAATACCTATTATTAATGGAGCAACTATACTAGCTCTTGGATACAATTCAAATAACGGTGTTTATGTAGGATTCTTTAGGGTAGCAGATACTCAGTTTCAAGCTCAATACTCTACTGATTTAGTAACATGGACTAGCTATGCAGTTAACTACCCTTGGCAAAATAATACTGGTGGTTTAAATTTCCAGCGATCAGGAACTGGTGTGAATCAGAGAATGCCAACAATTTGGAACGATGGAGACTCCATGAATCTTAGGATGATAACTTCTGCAGGTACATCGATTTATGTGAGATTAGATTGTTCATTTAGTCAAACTGCTGCTATACCAGCTTCAAACTTCTCTTACGCTGAACGACAACCTAACAGAGTTCTAGCTCCGTTTGTAAACTTTGGAACCCCTACTTTCTTCGGTGGAACTGCAAGTAGTGAGAAGTCAGGGGGTGTGCCATTTGCTTATGACGGAACTAACTGGTATGCCGTTAGAAGCACAAGTGGAAGCGGTGGAGTTATACAGCGAAGTTCAGTATTTGGAACGGCTTCTAGTTATGTAGACTACATAACCGACAATACAGCTGGACTACTTATATCGTCTTTGCAGGCTATATCAACTACAGAACTTGTAGGGGTAGCTCAGCCAGGAAGTGGCACTCCTTTTGGTCTTTTTAAATTTACTACAACTGCTTCAAATATTATTGGAGACGGTACAGCTAGAACATTTACTCCAACAGGAGCTGGATTAAACGCAGCATTAACACAAACTGTATTTTTACAAATAGGATAATATGACACAAAGAAACGTAGATAGGTATCTTCAAGGGGAGCTAACAGAAAATAATGCAAGAGAATGGAGAAATTCAGAGCTCGATAGAACAGACCCTATTGTCGCTATAAACGATCACTCAAATAGAACTGAGTTTTTAGCGTATAGAGCAGCTTTAAGAGACTGGCCGAGTACATCTGATTTTCCTACAATAAAGCCAACTTTATAAACAAATAAAAATATATGAGCAATTTTACAGATTTTTTTCCCGCAGGTGGAGGCGGAGGTGGAGCAATACCTGACTTAGTAGGTTTAGAGTATTTAATTCTAAGCGGCGGCGGCGCTGGGGGAGGTATACCTGGAGCAAATTATGGCGGCGGCGGTGGCGGCGGCGGAACGTACGATAACAATTATTTTTATACGGTAAAAGATGTTGTCACTCCTGTTGTAGTAGGCGCCGGAGGGGCTTGGGCGTCGGGAGCTACGACTCCTGGGGGAAGTGCCACAATAGGGTCTGGAATTAATCAAGCAGTTATCTTAGGTGGTGGCGGCGGAACATATAGCACAGTGCCCGATACCGGAGGAACGTGCTCAGGCGGAAGGGGAAGTTTAGGCAGCATGACCACTGTATCCACCATAGGAAAGGCTTTTGATGTAAGGGGTAGAGTGTTTGGATCTCTAGATGATGCCGCTATAATAGCAAGCCAAGCGTTTATAAATAAATATACAGTACCATACAGGACTGGATCTCTTGGAGGCGCTTCTGCGGTTGGCGGAGCAGGTTTAGGGGGAGTTGGTCAGAACTTAGGAACTTTTTGGCAACGTGGCGGAACAGGAGGTATTGGTGTTGATCCGACATCAGTAAATCCATCTTATGATTTTCTAACTCAAGCAGAGCTTCAAACAGAAGTGATAGGTGAAGTTACCAATGGTATTTCTTACATAGGTGGGGGAGGTACTGGATATGGTGCAACTCTAACATTCCCGAGAGCAGACCCGCCTGGTGGATGTGGTAGGGACACAGTTAACGCTCTAGCTAATACAGGTGGAGGCGGAGGAGGCCTCTCAAGTGGAGGATCAGGCTTTACTATGATTAAAGTTCCAAACTCATTATCTGTAACAACAACAGGAGGGCCTAGCGCCTATGCTAGAGCCTCGTTTACAATTTACGTATGGAAAAACACAGGTTCGATAACAGTAAATTCTTAAACAATAAATTTTTAAATTATGGCGCATTTCGCACAATTAGACAAAAACAATAAAGTAATAAACGTTATCGTAGTAAGTAATCAGGATACAGCTAATGGTCCTGGAACAGAAGAAGAAAACGGCCTTGCTTTTTTAGAGCATATTATGCCAAACTTAGTTTTTAAACAAACATCTTATAATGGTAATTTTAGAAAACAATTCGCAGGAATAGGAGGTACATACATAGAATCTATAGATTCTTTTGCATCACCACAACCTTATGAAAGTTGGACGCTAAATGAAACTACAGGAGATTGGGATCCTCCAATCCCTAAGCCCGAGGGAAATTACGAATGGGATGAAGAAACTCAAGAATGGGTAGAAGAGAGCGAAATTCCTAAACAATGAATTTACCTAAGAACGGGGTAGCAAAAGAACTTCGCCATTACGTAGGAAGCTTATTCATATTCTTACTTGTAATGGCAATCATATTTATATTAATGCAATATCCTGTTTTAGACACAAATAAGGAGGTTGTAATGATGCTTATTGGAACTATTTCAGCTAGTATTGGTATTGTTGTTAGCACAATTACAGGAGCTAAACCTGATGATGTTAATGCTTTAAGATCTAGCTTAGAAAAAAAGGAGCATCAAATTGAGTTGTTGGTTGCGGCAAAAGATAACCTCGAAAATATGGTGATCGAACTACAAAAACAGATGCTTGAAAATCAAGATAATGTTATGGATAAGATAATACTAAAAGCTGCATTAGACTTTGACGATAGAGATTCTGCGAATAAAACTTTAAAGGATAAAAAATGAAGTTAAAGTATTTTACAGATAAAGCAGACTTTAAAGGAAATATAGACAAAATGAACCCTAAGATACTAGGGATGCTTGATGCTTTAAGAGCTGAGTACGGATCGCCTATAGTTATAAATTCTTCTTACAGATCTACTGATCATCCAATTGAAGCTAAAAAAGAAAAACCTGGGGAGCATACATATGGCGCTGCTGTAGATATTAAATGCGTAGGCGGAGAAGCCACGTATCTTTTAGTAGCGGCTGCAATTAAATGTGGGTTTAAAAGAATAGGGATATCTAGAAAAAGTAATTTTGTTCATGTAGGTATTGGATACCCTGAAGCTCCTAATATGACTATCTGGACTTATTAATGTATGAGTAAAAAGAAATTTAAAGATACTAAGGTTGGTCAGTTTTTGCTAGAAAAAATACCTAGTGTTGTTGGCTCAATAGCTGGAGACACTCCTGTTGGATCTGTCATACAGGCTATAATCGGCGGCAGTGATATGTCTGCTGAAGATAAAGAGGTTGCTTTAGAGAAACTAAAAATTGAACGTGCAGAAATTGATGGCACAACAAGAAGGTGGGTGGCAGATTCTAGAAGTGGGAGCTGGTTGGCTAGTAACGTAAGACCTTTGACTTTAATTTTTTTAGTAATTTCCTATGTTTGCGGATGGTATTTAGGCTATCCTTTAGATGATATCACTGGGCTTTTAACTATAGTGATTGGCGGATACTTTGGGTCTCGAGGTGTTGAAAAAGTTTTCGGAAACAACAAGCATAGATAGACAAAAAACCTAAAGCAAATAATTTATATCTTTGTATTACAATTAAATTAAATACAATGGATATTAGAAAAATATCAATCGGACCTGATTACAAGACTGGTGCAATGCACTACTTAGTCGGACAAGAAGTTTTAGGCGGTAAATACTTTATACACTTAATAAAGAGCGATCCTGAAACTAATACTATAAAAATTTGGATTCAAAGAGAAGATGAAGTTCTTTTGTGGAAAGAATTTAGTCCTACTATGCCTATATCAATAGAGTATAACATTAATTTTTAATAGATGAATACAGGAGAATTACTAGACGAGTTTAATATGTTGACTGAAAAAAAGAAAAAAACTTCTGATTGGATGGAGTCTCTTGAAATTCAAGACAGAATTCATCAGATTGAAATGAAACTTAATAATGTAAAGCCTACTGACTCTTCTGTTGATTGCGAAGGGTGTGGATCATAATCATGAGATCTCCATTTTTTTTTATAGCTAAGCCCTTAGAGGGAAAGCGATATAACAACACTAAGGAGGTTTCGGGGATAGAATTAATCACTAGTACTTCAGAAGAAAATCATTTAGCCTCAAACAGGATGGCTGTTGTTGAGTCTACTCCTATAGGTTATAATGGCCCTATACAGAAAGGAGATACTCTTTTGGTTCATCACAATGTATTCAAGTTTTATAATGACATGAAGGGTAGAAAGAAAAGTGGGAAAAGTTTTTTTAAAGATGATTTATTTTTTATAGAAAACGATCAGTTCTACATGTATAAACACAATGATCATTGGAGTTGTCACGACAGGTATTGTTTTGTAGAGCCAATTCCCAAAGAAGATTCCTTCTTATACAAAAACTTTAGGAATGAACCTTTGATAGGAATAATGAAATACTCAAATGAATATTTAAAATCTAAAGGAATAAACTCTGGGGATAAAATATGTTTTAAGCCTGAAAGTGAATATCAGTTTGAAGTTGATGGCAAAAAACTTTACAGGATGTTTGATCATCAAATAACCTTAAAATTATGAAATCTGAAGAATTAAAGATAAAAATAATAAGTGCCGGTAAAAAAGCTGTTGAGCAGTTAATAAAAGTAGCTAAAGAGGATATAATAAAACATGATCCTGAAGATGAACTTGCCGCAGATAGATTAAAGAATGCTGCAGCTACAAAGAAGTTAGCTATATTTGATGCTTTCGATATATTAAATAAGATTGATTTAGAGCAGGAAAATTTAAACTTATCTTCACAGCCTAACGTTACTAAAACAAAACAAGGATTTGCAGAAAGAAGATCAAAATAAATTATACGAGAAAATTTTTAACCTTGTCCCCAGTGGTGTTTTAAAGAAAAAAAACAAAGCTAAGACTTGGCTTTACGGGTATAACGAAAAATACGATATAGTTGTTATTTCTAAAACTGGTCAAATAGAGGATATCATATGTATTAATGATGTTCGTATAGCTCTACCTAAGATACCGGATAAAATTTATCAAAGAAGTAAAAACAAAAAAGAACAATATTGGGAAAGACATTCTCTCCCTAAAGACCTCACAAAAATCTCATCTATATTTCATTGGAATGAAATGCCTGATAATTTTAAATCTAATTGGGTTGATTATATTGAAGGTGAATTTGATAATAGAGATTTAGGCTTTTGGTTTTATAACAATGGAGCCCCTACATATATAACAGGCTCTCATTATATGTATCTTCAATGGACTAGTATTGATGTAGGTTATCCTGATTTTAGAGAAGCTAATAGGATTTTCTTTTTATACTGGGAAGCGTGCAAAGCGGATAACAGGTGTTTTGGCATGGACTATTTAAAAATACGAAGATCTGGATTTTCTTTTATGGGCTCTTCTGAATGTGTGAATACGGGTTCTTTAGCGAAAGATTCTAGAGTTGGAATACTTTCTAAAACCGGTTCTGATGCTAAAAAAATGTTTACCGACAAGGTAGTTCCTATATCAACTAGACTTCCTTTCTTTTTTAAACCCATACAAGATGGTATGGATAAGCCTAAAACTGAATTAGCATTTAGAATTCCTGCATCTAAAATAACTAAAAAAAACATGTATGATGTAGTGGATGATGAGTTATATGGATTAGACACGACTATTGATTGGAAGAATACAGACGATAACTCCTATGATGGAGAAAAATTACTTTTACTAGTTCACGATGAATCAGGAAAGTGGGTGAAACCTAATAATATTTTAAATAATTGGAGGGTTACAAAAACTTGCTTGAGGTTGGGGAGTAAAATTATAGGTAAATGCCTAATGGGGTCTACCTCTAACTCACTTAGTAAGGGAGGTGATAATTTTAAAAAGCTCTACGAAGATTCTAATCCAAAAGAAAGAAATGCTAATGGTCAAACTAAAAGCGGAATGTACTCTTTATTTATACCTATGGAATGGAATATGGAGGGGTTTATAGATCTTTATGGAATGCCTGTTTTTTATAAACCTGAAAAACCTATAATGGGTGTTGATGGCGAGAAAATAATTAATGGAGCTATAGATTATTGGGAGGCTGAAGTAGATTCTTTAAAGAAGGACGCTGATGCTTTAAATGAATTTTATAGACAATTTCCTCGAACAGAGTCTCATGCTTTTAGAGATGAAAGTAAATCGTCTTTATTTAATCTAACTAAAATATATCAACAAATAGATTACAATGACTCTTTGATAATGGAGCATCATGTAACTAGAGGGAGGTTTTATTGGAAGAACGGAGTAAAAGACAGTGAGGTTATTTGGACTCCAGATTCTAGAGGAAGATTTAGGGTTTCTTGGACTCCAAAAAAAGGAATGAATAATAATTTATATTCTAAGAATGGAGTTTATTATCCTGGAAATGAGCACATTGGAGCTTTTGGTTGTGACTCTTATGATATATCTGGAACTGTTGGAGGACGAGGGTCTAATGGAGCGCTGCATGGAATGACTAAGTTTAATATGGACGATGCTCCAAGTAGTGAATTCTTTTTAGAATATGTAGCTAGACCGCAAACTGCTGAGATATTTTTTGAAGAAGTTTTAATGGCATGTGTGTTTTATGGAATGCCTATACTTGTGGAAAATAATAAACCTAGGCTATTATATCACTTTAAGAATAGGGGGTATAGAGGATTTAGTATGAATCGTCCAGATAAGCACTATAATAAGTTATCAAAGACTGAACGTGAATTAGGAGGAATACCTAATACTTCTGAAGATGTAAAGCAATCTCATGCTGCAGCAATAGAGTCTTATATAGAAAAGCATATAGGAATAGACTTAGATGCAACGTACAGGGATCCTGATGAGATGGGCAGTATGTACTTTGCTAGAACTTTAGAGGATTGGGCAAAATTCGATATAAACAATAGAACTAAATTTGACGCAAGTATAAGTTCTGGATTAGCTATAATGGCTAATCAAAAAGGTGTTTATTTGCCTGAGCAAAAACAAACAAAAATAAGTCTTAACTTTGCAAGATATAATAATAAAGGATCTTTAAGCGAATTAATTAGATGAAGGAAGTTAGTGTAAATATTTCATCTGTAGGATTTCCAAGTCAATTTGTTTCAGATGCTGAAAAAGCAACTGAAGAGTTTGGATTACAGATAGGTCAAGCAATACAATACGAATGGTTTAGAAAAGACTCAGGAGGCTGTAGATATTATAGTCAATGGAGGGATTTCAATAGACTTAGACTGTATGCTAGAGGAGAGCAATCAGTTGCTAAGTATAAAAATGAATTAGCTGTTGATGGTGATCTTTCCTATCTTAACCTAGACTGGACTCCTGTTCCTATAATACCGAAGTTTGTAGACATAGTTGTTAACGGAATGTCTGACAGGTTATTTAAGGTTAATGTTTATGCTCAAGATGCGCTGTCTCAAGCCAAAAGAAGTAAGTACCAAGAAATGGTAGAAGGTCAAATGGCTGCCAAAGAAGTTCTTCAGACAGTGAAAGACAACACGGGGTTTGATCCTTTTATAATGAACCCCGACGATCTTCCCTCTACGGACGAGGAGCTTTCTTTATATATGAATTTAAACTATAAACCAGCTATAGAAATTGCGGAAGAAGAAGCGATTGATACTATGTTTGCTGAGAATCATTATTCTGATATACGAAAAAGATTAGATTATGATCAAATGGTTGTAGGGATGAGTGTTGCTAAACATGAGTTTCTTCCAGGATCAGGTGTAAAAGTTTCTTACGTAGACCCCGCTAATGTGGTTTATAGTTACACAGAAGATCCAAATTTTAAAGATTGCTTTTATTGGGGAGAAATAAAAACTGTTCCAATTACAGAGTTGAATAAGATTGATACTACACTAACTAATGCTGATCTAGAAGTAATATCTCAATATAGCCAAAGCTGGTATGACTATTTCAATACTGCTCAATATTACGAGAACGATATTTTTTACAGAGATAGCTGTACGTTAATGTATTTTAATTACAAGTCTACTAAGAAAATAGTTTACAAAAAAAAGAAGTTAGATGGTGGAGCTTCTAGAATGATAGAAAAAGATGACACCTTCAATCCTCCTGAGGAAATGATAGAAGATGGAAACTTTGAAAAGATAGAAAAAACTATAGATGTTTGGTATGAGGGGGTAATGGTTATGGGTACTAATATTTTGCTTAAGTGGGAGCTTGCTGAAAATATGGTTCGGCCTAAATCTTCTTCTCAGCATGCAATACCTAATTATGTAGCTACTGCACCTAGAATGTATAAAGGCAATATCGAATCTCTTGTTAGGAGAATGATACCTTTTGCTGATCTAATTCAAATGACACATTTAAAACTTCAGCAAGTTATAGCTAAAGTAGTTCCAGACGGAGTGTATATTGATGCGGATGGTTTAAATGAAGTTGACTTAGGTACAGGATCAGCGTATAATCCAGAAGATGCTTTAAGATTATACTTCCAAACAGGTAGTGTAATAGGAAGAAGTTATACCCAAGAAGGGGATTATAATCAAGGTAAAGTGCCTATACAGCAGCTCACGTCCAATTCAGGAGCTTCTAAGACACAAATGCTTATAGCTAACTATAACCACTACTTAAGCATGATAAGGGCTGTAACAGGCTTAAATGAAGCCAGAGACGGGTCTTCCCCTAATTCAGACGCTTTAGTTGGTGTTCAAAAGTTAGCAGCATTAAGTTCAAATACAGCCACTAGACATATTTTAGATGGTAGTCTTTATATGTATAGAACTTTAGCTGAGGCTTTAACTTATAGAGTTGCAGACATACTTGAGTATTCTGATTTTAAAGATGACTTTATAAATAAAATAGGAAAATATAATGTAAGTATTTTAGGGGAGATATCTGAGTTATATATTTATGACTTTGGAGTATTTATTGAATTATCTCCAGACGAAGAAGAAAAAGCTTTGCTTGAACAGAATATTCAAATGGCGCTATCTAAAGGAGATATTAATTTAGAGGATGCTATTGATATTAGAGAGATAAGAAATCTTAAACTGGCTAATCAATTACTGAAAGTTAAAAGAAAATCTAAGCAAGAGATAGACGAAAAGAAAGAAATGCAACGTCAAGCTATAACTGCTCAGCAGCAACTTAAGTCTCAAGAGATGGCAGCTCAAGTAGCTATTCAAAAAATAGAATTAGAGACTCAAGGGAAAATGAAATACAAGCAAGCTGAAATTGCCTTTGAAATAGAAAAGACAAAGGCCGAGGCTGAATTAAAGTCTCAACTAATGCAGCAAGAGTTTAATTACAATTTACAGCTACAAGGCATTAGCGATTCTCAGTTAGCAAAAAGAGAGGGTAGTAGAGAAGAAGCAAAGAAAGATAGGATAAGTCAGCAGAATACCGAGCAATCTCAATTAATAAATCAAAGAAAAAACAATTTACCGCCTAAGAATTTTGAGTCTAATGAAGATTCTCTAGATGGTTTTGATTTAGCTGAGTTTTCTCCAAGGTAAAAAAGTGTCTTTATATTTTTCTTAAATTTGTAACTTAAATCAAATCAAATGGATATAAAAGTAAGAGAGGTAACGAATGTAGATTCAAAATCTTCACAAGAAATTGAACAAGAGCTACTTGACAAACATGAAGAGCAGTTTTCTGAAGAGTCAAGCGAACAGCCTGTAAGTGAAAAGAATCAGATTGATGATGCCGAAGAAGAAAAAAAAGAAGAGCCTGTATTAGAAGATAACGCTTCTATTAAAGAAGATTACGAGCTAAAAGAGGAAGATGTTCTTTCATATATTGGAAATAGATATGGTAAAGAAATTAATTCTATTGAAGAATTAATGGAGGCTAAAGAAGAGGCAGAAGAATTGCCTGAAGATGTAGCCGCTTACTTTAAATATAAAAAAGAAACAGGACGAGGAATTGGTGATTTTGTTAAATTACAACAAGACTACACTAAAATGAATCCTGATTCTTTGCTAAGAGAGTACTTTACACTTACGGAAGAAGGTTTAGATTCAGAAGATATCAACTCCATACTAGAGGATTATGATTATGATGAAGAGCTAGATGACGAATCGGTGATTAAGAAAACTAAATTAGCAAAGAAAAAAGCTATTGCTAAAGCAACTAGGTTTTTCAATGAACAGCAAGAGTTATACAAACAACCGCTTGAGTCAATCGGTAGTTCTAACGAAGCTAATGAAGAACTAAAGGAGTATAAGCAATATTTAAGTACCGCTAAATCTCAACAAGAGGAAGCAAATCGTAAGCGTGAATGGTTCTCGAAGAAAAGCGACGAGGTATTCAGTTCAGAGTTTAAAGGTTTTAAATTCAAATTGAACGACGCAGATGTTACGTTTTCTCCGGGTAGCACTTCTGAATTAAAGAAAGCTCAAGAGACTCCTTTGAATTTTGTAAATAAATACTTAGACTCTAATGGACTTTTAACTGATGCGGAAGGATACCATAGATCTTTAGCAATCGCAATGAATCCTGATAAATTTGCTCAGTTCTTTTTTGAACAAGGTAAATCACAAGCGACTGAAGACGTGATACGCAAGACAAAAAACATAAACATGTCAGAGCGTAGAACTCCAGAGGTTTCTACTAAAGGAGGAATGCAAGTAAAATCTTTATCGAAACCATCGAGTAAAGGATTAAAAATTAAAAGTATTAAAAGAACCTAAAAAAAATTAAAAAATTATGGCTGGATCGGTAAATGCAACCCCGACATTCGCTCTAACTCCAAGTTCAGAAAGAACCCCTGGAACAGAGAATTACATTACTAACTTCGACTTTTTAAATCAGTATCTTCCTGATACTTATGAAAAAGAGTTTGAACGTTATGGAAACAGAACTATCTCTTCATTCTTACGTATGGTAGGAGCTGAGATGCCTACAAATTCTGACCTTATAAAATGGGCAGAACAAGGTAGACTACACACTAAATATACTCAAGTAGGTACTGCTGCTCTTATTAATGCAGACGCAGCTACTTTTCAAGTAAATGACGTTATTGACCCTGCTGCAGCTCAACAAGTTGTAAGAGTAGGTCAAACTATTGCTGTTGTACAAAACAGTGGCGCTGGTATGAATAAAGCTGTTGTTACTGCTGTGAATAACGCAGGTGGTGGAGCTGGACAATTTACTTGTTCTTTCTACGAAGCAGGAGGATTAATCGCTGCTGGAACTGGAGATGCTAACGCTGATGTTACTATCTTTATTTATGGTTCAGAATTTAGAAAAGGAACTGCTGGAATGGTTGGTTCTCTTGAGTCTAATGACTTTATCTTTGAAAACAAGCCTATCATCTTAAAAGACACGTATACTGTTTCTGGATCTGACATGGCTCAAATTGGATGGGTAGAAGTTACTACTGAAGACGGAGCTACTGGATACTTATGGTATTTAAAATCAGAGCATGAAACTCGTTTACGTTTTGATGACTACTTAGAGACTGCAATGATTGAAGCTGTACCTGCTGAGCAAAACTCAGGAGCTGCTGCTGCATTAGGTAGCGCTGCTGGTGCGGCAAATCCTGGTGCTGGATCTGATGGTATCTTTTATTCTGTTTCTCAAAGAGGAAATATCTGGAATGGTGGAAACCCACAAGCTTTAGCAGATTTTGATGCTATCATCTCTCGTTTAGATAAGCAAGGGTCTATCGAAGAAAATGTTATTTTCCTTGATCGTCAATTTGGATTTGACATTGATGACATGTTAGCTGCACAAAACTCTTACGGAGCAGGTGGTACTTCTTATGGTCTATTTGACAATGATGAAGAGATGGCATTAAATCTAGGTTTCTCAGGATTCCGTAGAGGATATGACTTCTATAAGACTGACTGGAAATACTTAAACGATCCTACAATGCGAGGAGGACTTCCTTTAGGAGCTAACTCTGGACGAGTAAATGGATTACTTGTACCTGCTGGATCTACAAGTGTTTACGATCAAATCTTAGGAAAGAACGCTAAGCGACCTTTCTTACACGTTCGTTACAGAGCTTCTGAAACAGAAGATCGACGTTACAAAACTTGGATTACGGGATCTGCCGGTGGTGCTGCTACTAGCGATATCGATAATATGCAAGTTAACTTCTTGTCTGAGAGAGCTGTTTGTACTTTAGGTGCTAACAACTTCTTCTTATTCCAAGAATAGTAGATTGACTTTTAATGGGGGTGTAAAAACCCCCATTATTTTATAAACTTTAAATTAAATCTAAATTATATACAATGAAAAAGAATACAGTTTTTGTAGATAAACAATACAAATTAGTAAGAGAAACTCCACCATTATCATTAATACTAGCTTCTCGACATACTCAGAGATACCCTTTATTACATTGGGATGAAAAAGAAGGAACTAATCGTCCTTTAAGATACGCTAGAAATCAAAAAACACCTTTCCAAGACGAGCAAGATAACAATGCTATTTTAGAGCCAATTGTTTTTGATGACGGATTTTTAAACGTCCCTAAAAATAATCAAGTGCTACAGCAGTTTTTATCTTTACACCCAGGGAACGGAAGTCTTTTCGTAGAGGTAGATAAAGCAAAAGAAGCTGCAGAGATTGTTGAGGACTTAAACTTAGAGGTAGATGCCTTAATTGAAGCTAGACAATTAGAATTAGATCAAGTAGAGAATGTAGCTAGAGTTTTATTTGGAAGTGATGTTTCTAAAATTACGACAGCAGAGCTGCGAAGAGATATATTAATATTCGCAAAGTCTGACCCTAAAGGTTTTTTAACCTTACTTAAAGATCCTATGTTAAAAATGAACGCTACTGTTCAATCTTTCTTTGATAAGAATTTATTGAGTCTTAGAAATAATAAAAAAGAGGTGTGGTTTAATACGCCTTCAAATAAAAAGAAGATGCTTAATGTTCCTTACGGCGAAGACTATATGTATATGGCCGCATCCTTCTTTCAATCAGATGATGGAGTAGAATCATACAAACATCTTAGGCAGTTATCTAAGGATAAGTAAGAGGAGATAAATGAAGGGGTCAAAAAATTGACCTCTTTTTTTTTGCTTATCTTTGTGCAAAAGAATTAGCAATGATAAATTCTGTACGAAATACAGTTTTAGCGATTATAAATAAAAATAACTATGGTTATATATCTCCATCAGATTTTAACCTTTTTGCGAAGCAAGCTCAGTTGGATATATTCGATGAATATTTTTATTCATATAATCAACAAATAAATAAAGAGAATTCACGTGTATCAGGAACTGGTTATGCGGACATAAAGAAAGGACTAGAGGAGGTGATAGATACTTTTTCAGTAACATCAGTTTTATCTCAAGTGGCTTTAAATGTTTTTTCTGTTCCTACTGCAAACACTACTGGATCGGATTATTATTTACTAAATAAAATCCTTTGTTCTTCTGGTGGTGTATATAAGGGAGAGGCGGAAAAAGTAAGTCATAGTAAAATAACACTTTTAAACAATTCTGTTTTAACAGCTCCCTCTATTGCATATCCCGCCTATACTCAAGAAGGAAATAGTTTGACAATATTTCCAGCAACATATAATACTGCAGGAGATATTCAATCACAATATATTAGATACCCTAAAGACCCTAAATGGACCTATACCACTATATTAAGTGGAGACCCTATTTTTGATCAAAGTCAACCTGACTATCAAGACTTCGAGCTTCCTTTAGATGACGCTAATGATTTAGTGGCTAAGATACTTCAGTATGCAGGTATATCGATAAGAGAAGGAGATGTCGTTAAGTTTGGACAATTAGAGGAACAATTACAAAATCAACAGCAATAGGTATGGCATACATGGATCAAAAAAAATATTATACTAATGATGGGGTTGCGCCTACGGATGCAAATTGGGGTTCGTCTCAATATGTAAGTTTAGCTGATGTAGTTACTAACTTCTTGTTGATGTATGACGGAAACCATTCTTTAATAAACAATGAAAGTAGATACAAGGTATTGTTTCATGCAAAAAGAGGTATTCAAGAATTAAATTATGACGCATTTAAAGAGATAAAATCTTTAGAATTAAAAGTTTATGATGATTTAAGATTTGTTCTTCCTTCTGATTATGTTAATTGGGTTGACCTGTCTTTATTTAAAGATGGTGTGGTTAGAAAATTAACAGAAAATATACAGGTTCAATCGGCGGTTTCTTATATTCAAACATCAACAGCAGGATTTACTTATGATGCTAGCGACAATGTTTCTAAAGAGACCTCGGATATAGATACTCAAAGATTAAATGGTAGCTTAAAAAGTATTTATCTTAATGACGCTATTGATGAAGATGTTAATCCTGGGGTAAATGATTATGATAGTGATATATATAATTCACGTATTGGAGCTAGATATGGTTTAAATACTGAGACCGCTAACATTAACCCAACTTTTACTATAGATAAAAAAGCCGGTGTAATTAATTTTGATTCTACCATGGCCAATCAAAGCTGCATATTACAGTATATATCAGACGGAATGGAAAATGGAGACGACTCTTTAATTAGTGTCCATAAAATGTTTGAAGAGTATATATATGCGTATATAACTTATGCAATATTAAATAGTAAATTTAATGTTCAAGAGTATATTATAAATAGAGCTAGAAAAAACAAAGCGGCTCTTTTAAGAAACGCAAAAATTAGATTAAGCAATATTCATCCCGGAAGACTTATTATGAATATGAGAGGGAAGAATAAGTGGATAAAGTAATATGGCAAAATTAAAAAGGCATTTTATTAAAGGACGCATGAATAAAAGCGTCGACGAAAGGCTTGTACCTAACGGAGAGTATATAGATGCTTTAAACGTCAGGCTAGGATCTACTGAAGCTTCTGAAGTTGGGTCGGTAGAAAACTCTAAAGGTAATAGTGTTTTAACGGCCTTAATATTTACTGACTTTCAAACTCTACAAGAAACACCATTAAGCGAATCTGCAAGAACAATAGGGGTGCATGAGGATGGTGCAAACGAAACTATATATTGGTTTGTTCACGACCCTAAGTTCCCCTTAGGAAATACAGGTAGGTGTGATATGATTGTTTCATTTAACACTGTTACAGGTCAAGTAACCTATCATGTGGTTAGTATTGATGACGGAAGCGGGATTCTCACCACTTTAAATTTTAATCCTCAGTATTTAATAACTGGAGTAAGTTTAATTGGAGATCTTTTATTTTTTACAGATGGTCTTAATCCTCCAAGGTTTATAAACATCAATAATGATTACGCTGACCCTACTGATCAAGGAGCTGCGACACCTATAGTGTCTTGGTCGTTTACTGCAGGATCAGTGGTTTCAAGTGGAATAGAGACAATTGGTTTTGATCAAGGAACTTTATCTCCATGTCCTAATCCTGTAGGGGCAATAGGGGTTGGAGTTGCTCCAACAACTACTCAAATAGCTCTTCCAGGAGTTGATTGTTATACGTTAGGCTCACTAACAAAAACTAAAGGATATGGTATTCAAGCAATAAATAACTTATCAAACTTTGCTTTAACATCTTTCACTTATCTTCCTTCTACAGGGAAAGGCGAATTTACTATTATAAATAGCGGAGGCATAGGCAACCCAGGGTCAGGAAGTCTGTCGGGTACAATAACAGGGGATGATGGAAGTTCTGGAACTTGGGAAGTTGATTATAATCCGGGGAATACTTATGTTGATTCAGCAGGAACTGTATTAACTCCTGAGTCTTTAGGTCAGATTACATATACGAACATAGCTTTAGTTAACAATGTAACCTACACCATTAATATTTAGATATGTCATATATAGATAACTTTAGCGCGGAAAGTATTTTGGTGATAAAAAAACCACCTACTTCATCTCCTACAATAAAACCAATTACATTACCAACACAAAATAATTTTTTAGAAGAAAGATTTGTTTGTTTTGCTTATAGATATGAATATCAAAACGGGGAGTTTTCAGCAACATCACAATTTAGTGATCCTGCATTTACCTCTGAACCATATACGTTTAGTTATGATAGCTTTCTAAATGAAGGAATGATTAACTCTTCTAATGCTGTTGAAATAACCTATAACACAGGAGGACCTTTAGTTATTGCTGTCGAGCTTTTGTTTAAAGAGATGGGTGATAGCACTATAAAAATAATAGAAAGGCTAGATAAAGTTTCCTTAAATTTAGGTAATGATAATACAGCTACATATGTTTTTGAAAATCAAAAAATATTTACAGTACTTCCTGAGTCAGAAATATTAAGACTTTACGACAATGTTCCTTTAAAGGCTAACGCCCAAACACTTATGGGTAATAGATTGATTTATGGTAATTACACAGAAGGTCATGATTTAGTAGATAAACTCAATAATCCTGTTAAATTTACCTACAATACTGAGCTTGAGTCTAAAGATGTAGGTTTAGCTGATATCGATATTTCTAATATTAGCGGAGACTATACTATAAGCGGATCATCCATAACTGTTCCTGAATCTGTATTGTCCGTAAATTTAAGCGGTCAGCCGCTATTAGCCGGCTCTAGAATATTTATTGATATTCAATTTTTACACTCTTCTTTTGAAGGTCAAACTCCTTTGCCTAATGAAACGACTGTAGGTACACTAATTGCCTTTGATTATGTTTTACCTCAAGCTTTTAATAGCGTTCACGAGTTGGCTATTAGTGATCATTTTATAGCTTACGTAGGGAGTAGCTCGACTATAAAGCCTATGGCTACGTCTTGTGACGGAACAACTTTCACAGATGTTTTTAATTGCTCAATACCTAATACTTTAACTACACCAACCGGTACTGTAACTAAATCTAATAGCGGTATATCTGGTGTTGGTCAAGCTATTGAAATAATAAGTACTTCTGGAAGTGATGTAATAGATCTTCAGATTCCTGCAGTACAATTTGTTGATAACCTAGTAACTCCTACCCAGACTTTATATGAATTCTATCAAATAAATGTATCTTCAGGAACTTTTCAAGAGTTGTCTAATAATTACAGTTTACACAGTAACAGGGGCTATGAGCTTGGTATTGTGTATATGGATGAATTTAACAGGTCTAGTACTGCTCAAGTAAGCGTAGACAACACTATCCATATTCCTTGCGGAAAATCTTCTTCTGTAAATAAAATTAAAGCTATAATTCCAGGAGGCCCAGGCCCTGCTTCAACATCTGTTACTCCAGCTCAAATAGCTCCTTCTTGGGCTACTAGGTATAAATTTGTTATTAAGCCGGACAGAACTACTTACGAGACTATTTATACGAGCACTTATTACGATGATCCAGACAGTAATGCGACTTACTTTTTTTTAGAAGGAGAAAACGCTAATAAGGTAGAAGCGGGGGATAGATTAATAGTTAAGACCGACAGTAGGGGAGTAATATCTAACTGCACTTATACTACTGTACTAGAGAAAGAAGCTAAAACACAGAATTTTATAACTATACCAGATCCTTTAAACCCTCCTTCAGGGGGTAACGATGGCGGAACTATACTAGTTCCTGCCGGGGTGTATATGAAAATTAATGCGAACAATTTTGTTATAGAAAATAACGAAGAACCTGGGGGAAGTTTTGTGGACGAGGGGACTCTCCATGGTGCTAGTACAAGTTCGATAGGTCCTTCTTTTATAGCTTATCCAGTAAATTCAGTTAATCCTGGAGGCACAGGAGCTACTAGTTATATTGATTATACAGTTCCAGAAGGAAGTGGAGTTCAATATTCTTTTGATTTTACTCAAGCAAGCTTGAGAGCATTTGGTTCTCAAATAACAGAAGGTAGGGATTACAACTTAAGCCTCAGCGTAAGATCTAGAGCAGATTATAGCGACTTTAAGGATTTTTGGGACGGAGAAGATTTTAATCTATTAATAGATAATGGAGTGTCTTCTATTGGGCCAGGAGGAGATCCTTGGGAAATAAACTATAATAGTACGTTGCAAACGGAGGCTAGAGACCCTTTGTATACTGACATGCCTGATACTGCGAGGGATCAGATTGAATTTAAATTTTTCAGAAACTCTGCAACTAATCAACTTTTTCTTTTGTCTGCAGCAGGCAGGGATTCTTATTATAGTGTATTCGGTATCCCTAATGAAAAACACGCTTATACAGACGAAAGAATACAGGTTAATAGAGTTCCTAGTGACACTATTGTGTTTGAGACTATACCATTAGACGGCTCTGTTGATATATGGTACGAGAATGATTTGTCTTTTGCTATAGACAATCTAGGTCAACATACTGGTAATGTTCAAAATCAACTTATTGATTTTAATAATGGGGCTACCACTACTCCTCAAGACGCTATTATAGATACTGGGTTTTATAACTGTATTGCTTTTGGTAATGGTGTAGAGAGTTATAAAATTAGAGACTCTGTAAAAGGTAAAGATTTAAACTTTGGGAATAGAGTAACCACAACTTCTTCTCAGATATATAAAGAATCTAATAGATTTGCAGATTTAACTTATAGTGGTGTATTTAATGACGAGAGTAACGTAAATAAATTAAATGAATTTAACTTAGGCCTTTTAAACTTTAAGCCTCTTGAGGAGTCTTTTGGGCCTATAGAAAAATTATACGGAAGAAAAGATGATATACTTACACTTCAAGAAGATAAAATATCTTACGTATTAGTATCAAAAGATTTGTTGAGTGATGCTAGTGGAAGTGGAGTTTTAACATCTGTTCCCACTATCTTAGGTAAACAAATTCCTAGAATTGAAGAGTACGGAATAAGTTCAAATCCTGAGAGTTTTTCTTCTTATGGTGCGAATAAATATTTTACTGATTCTAAAAGAGGATCGGTGATAAAGCTTACCGGAAGCTCATTTCAGAACGATACACTAGAAGTTGTTTCTCAGCTTGGCATGAGAGGTTGGTTTAGAGATTTTTTCATAGACACTATAAGCAATCAAAAGCTAGGAGCTTATGATCCTTACATGAACGAATATGTCTTAGCCACAAATTCTCAGACCGAATCTGGTGATGTTAATTGTTTCCCTTGTGGCGTAGCAGAAAACGTTGTTGTTGAGCCTAGCAGAGAGACTATTTATTGTGTTAATGTAGGTCAAAACGTAGGATCAGTTGTTATTGATTATATTATTCCTAACGCTGAGGAAGACAGTGTTATAACTCAGCCAAACACTCCTTCTACAGGGACTGGGTTAGTTGATATTATAAGTGAATCTAGTAGTGATATAGTTACGGAAACTACCAACACAGGAGTTGGGTATACTATAAACGCTTATTATAATAATGTGGGATATGGAACAGTAGGGCCTGTATATGTAAGCGGATCTATTACTGTGCCTAAAACTTTAGTAGATGTTACGACTATAACTTTAGTGGTAACAACAAGCTCAACAGAGTCTGATACGATTCAAATAACTACTGGTTGTGTAACTGAAAACATAATGACTCTTTATAATATTACCTTAACTAGTGATAATGAAGCCACTCAAACTATTCATAATGAATATTCTTGGATTGACGGACCTTTCTCGTCTTCAGTTCAGTCAAATCAAGTTCAGTTTTCTGGAGGTCAATCTACTCCTGTTATATCTCAATTTGCTAGCGGCTCAGGGCCAACGGGTATTTTTGCTCCATCAGCAGGAGCTACTGTAAGTATGATAAGTAATAAGCTAGACACTGATGATTTTGTGTTTGATGCTACATCAAATAAATTTCAATATTTAAGAACAGCTACTACATACGGAAATAATTCAGCAGACATGTTAGCTTTAGTTTCAGCAGCTAACACAGCTACTCCTGTTGTGGTAAATGGAAATCAAAATTACGCTAACTTTACAATGCCTACAGGTACTGCTTTAGAAAACAAACTATACATGATATGGGATTATAGAGATTCAACTAGCGCTATACTAAACGTAGACAATAATTATGTTGATGCTTGTTGTCCTACCATACCAATAGGGCCTGTGGTTAATTGTGGTGTTGCTAACGCTTATTCTGGAGGGGTGGTATTTCCTAACTTATCCAATGTTACGTTAGGATCTATAAACGGAAACGTTGTTCTTGATTACAGTGTAACTTCAGTTCCTTCTAAGATATTAGTTAAGTACGATGGAATTGTTGTTATAGATACAGGATATAGAGGAGACTCTTCTTATCAAGGTCAATTAAATAATGCGCTTGCATCTAGAGGTCTTCCTCCTGAAGTTATAGCGGGAACAGGAACAGGGACAGCTTCATTTACTAAATCTACAGCTACTACAAATGCTGTGGTTGAGGTATACTCTCCTTTAAGTAATAACGTATGGACTACAACATTAAATTGTCCAACTTAAATTAAAATAAATGGCACAAGGAACTTATTATTTTGATGCAGCTACTTTCTCAAGTGCAACGGCGGTATATACAAATGCAGATCTTAGCGCTTGTGCTCCTGACGGGTTTTATTCTGACGGAGTAATATCTCGTCAACAAGTAAACTGCAGACTTTTAGAGGCTCAAACTTGTCCTAATTGTGCAAGCAATCCTACACCACAGCCGCTTGTGTTTACGTGTGCTATATCAGGATTTTCTGTAGCCCCAGGTATTGTAGGGGATGCAGTTGTAGGTAGTGTTGTTAATGGAACAATAAGCGGCTCTATCAGTCCTTCGACATATCAGTTAGGAACTAATGCTTATACTGTTAGCGTAATAGCCCCCTTACCTTATACTAATGCCGGAGCAACCATTGGACCTTGTTCCGCTAATGCAGTTGGAACATCACCTGTTGTTCCTCCAGGACCTACATTATATTATTATTTCTTGAGAGGTTGTCAAAATAACGCAGGAGTTACTCCTACTAGCGGGTATATGAATTTCACTTCAGAGCCTACTAATAGTCAAAGATATCTTGACGGGGCAAATGGCAACTACTATTTCTACGACAATACTCAGCCTATTTTAACATCAACAACTAATCTACTTCCTAATAGCATTAATGCTTTGCCTGGCGAATTTGGCTGTCCTCCAATAACATCAGGATATATACTTAGAAGATGTAGTGATAGTGAAAATAATTTTTATGTTAGCACTACAGATTCTTTAAGTCTTAATCAACGTATGGTTGATAATTCTAGTGTTTATTATGTAATAGACGGAAGTTACTCTGGAGGCGGAGAAATAGAAATACCTAGTGCTACAGCAGTATCCGGTGAAACTGGATGCCCTTCTATACCACCTGCAGCTCAAAACTTTGAATGTAGTGACGCAGGACTTACTATATCAGACGGAGTGGTTGGAGACCCTGTTGACGCGCAGGTTGCTAACGGCACGATTGTACCGGGGTCTATTAGCCCTAGTACATATCAAGCTGGAAGTAATACATATTCATTAAACATAGAGGTTACTGCAACTACAATTCAAAGAGGAGGGGTGGATGTTCCTGTAGCAAACACTGGATCTACTATTCCTTGTTCGGATAACGCTACTGGAGAGGCTGTTACCCCTATCTTAAGCATGACTCCAGGGTCGTTTAATATTGAGAGAGGATCGGCAGACAATAGACTTCTTTTTATTACCGCAAATGGGCCTTGGGCCATAACATTCAGTGGAGGCGGAGGTCAAGCTAGCTCATATTTTTCAGTTGGTCAATCTTCAGGAACAGGCAATGCTCAAGTTCCATTATACTATAATGGAGGAACTAACGGATGGACTAACCCCGCTGCTGTTGAATTAAGAGTAGGTAATGCTAGTGGTACTATTGCAGACACAACAACTATAACTTTATCGGCAGAAGAGATTATCGGAGGAGGTATTTGATTATAGTTAATTATCTTGTGCGATTATCGGATTAGTTTTTATTTTACATAACTTAGCAAGGTAAATTAAATTAATTTAAATGAACACTATATTTATTCAAATTGCCAGCTATAGAGACCCTCAATTAATACCAACCATAGAGGACTTACTCCGTAATGCAGATAACCCAGAACTATTAAAGATATGTATAGCTCATCAACACAGTGAAGAAGATCACTGGGATACTTTACAGAAATACGCAGGAGATGATAGGTTTATTATAATTGATATTCCTTATCAAGAATCATTAGGAGCTTGTTGGGCTAGAAATCAAATACAACAACACTATTCAGGAGAGAAATACACCCTTCAATTAGACTCTCACCATAGATTTATTGAAGGTTGGGATTCTGTTTGTATAGAAATGATGGAGTCTCTTAAGTTAAAGGGATACAATAAGCCTTTGTTAACAGGATACATGCCTGGGTATGATCCTTCTAATGATCCTAATGGAAGAGGAGATAAACCATGTGGTATGTCATTTGACAGATTTACTCCAGAAGGAGTGGTGTTTTTTCTTCCTTATTATATTGATGAATCAGTTAAAGATCCTGTCCCTGCTAGATTTTACTCTGCGCATTTTGCCTTTACGCTAGGTTCGTTTTGCAATGAAGTTCAACACGATCCTTCTTTTTATTTTCACGGAGAAGAAATAACAATAGGTGTTAGAGCTTATACGTGGGGTTATGATTTGTTTCACCCTCATAAATTAATATGTTGGCATGAATACACAAGAGATAATAGAGTAAAGCATTGGGATGACGATAAAGATTGGCATTTAAAAAACGATGTTGCTCATTCAAGAACCAGACGTTTACTAGGTATTGATGGAGAGGTTTGTTCTCCTTGTAATAAAAACACTTTTAATGGGTATGATATTGGAAGCTTTAGGTCTATAAGTGATTATGAAGTATATAGCGGTATCAGGTTCAAAGATAGATGTATAACAGAGCCTTGTTTACTTAACAAGAATCCTCCTGGTAATTCAAATGACTCTTATTTTTTAGTATTCAAACATTTATTTAAAATATTTAAAAACTTTTTTCCTTACAATGATTATGAGTTTGCCGCTTTAATTCTTGAAGATAAAGATAATAATCAATTATATCGAGATGATTTAAATAAAGAAACTATATACAACTTAATTAACGGGCCTCACGAAAGCATAGACGTGTCTATAGAGTATAATGGGCCTACACCCCATCAATGGGTGTTGTGGCCTTACAGCTCTTCTAATGGATGGTCGGATAAAAGAGTAGCTAAAATTTAACTTTAATACATTGAGAATAAAATCGTAATTTTGTAGCTAGAATATTTTTTATATGAGTATAGCATTTAGTAGAGAGGTAAGTATAAAAGAAACAGATAGAGGGTCTGGAACAGTTTATGATTCTAACGGAAATCAATACACTGTAGCTAGAAGTAAAACAGTTACCCTGCCTACTGCACTCACTGTAGGTACAGGGACTATAGAAGAAAGGTCGGCCCTGTATTTAAATTATAGTGGAGGTGAGGGCGAAATTAGTGTTGAAGGTGTTATACTAAACTCTGTTGGAGAGTTGGTTATTGACTTCACTAGAACGCCCCCTCTGCTAGTAGACTTAAACAATCCTAATGCAAGCTGGGAAGGAGTAACTATTAGTGCATCTCCTTTGCCTGCCGGAGACTATACCATTTATATATTTCCAATGAGCTTGCGAGGGCAGAATCTTACGGGTACTGCAAAATTATATTTCAGGGGTCAAAGAGCAGAACCTGCTCCTACACCAACCCCAGAGCCAACTCCATTGCCTACTCCTACTCCAGCTCCTACCCCTACTCCTACTCCTGCGCCTACCTCAACCCCAGTACCTACACCGCCACCAAGCAATCCAGTGCCTAACCTTATAGTTCCTTTAGGTCCTCAATACACGCTTACTTACAGCGAGGGAGTTAAAGGGTGGCCTTCTTTTTATTCATTTAATCCAGACTATATGATAGGAATGAATAATTACTTTTATAGTTTTAGTGGCGGTAACTTATATAGGCACAACACCAACTCTTTATATAACAACTATTATGGGACTCAATACACTTCTCGCGTAACTAGTGTATTTAATGAATTGCCTTTAGAAAATAAATTATTTAAAACTTTAACTCTTCAATCTGATAAGCCTTGGGAAACTAGCGTTAACACAGACATAGAGTCTAATGGATACATCAGCAGTAATTGGTATGAAAAGAAAGAAGGTGCGTGGTTTGCTTCAGTAAAAAACACCTCTCAAGTTCCAGCTATACTAGACACTTTTAGCTTAAGGTCGGTTAATGGTATAGGGAGTGCGACTAGTTATTCTGGGTCTGAATCAAGTAGATTCTTTAATGTTTCAGTAGATATAGACTCCATTATTAGTGTTGGAGATTACCTATATTACAACAATCCTTTAACGAATACACCGGCTTTAGCAGGTCAAATTACCGGTATAGTTCCAGGGCGTATAACTGTAGATGCTACTATCGAAGGAGCTACAGCTCCAAATAGCGGAAATCCTTTTATAATCGCGTACAAAAATACACTTGCTGAATCTCAAGGTGTCTTAGGTCATTATCTTTTATTTACAATAGAAAACAATGACTCAACTACCACCGAATTATTTGCTGTAGAATCACAGGTTATGAAAAGTTATCCTTAAAAATTAGTATCTTTGCTAGGAAATCTAATTTAATAGCATGGAGTTTAAGGTAAGGAAGTTAAATCACTCTGATTATGAGGATTATTTAATTAAATGGTGGAGTGATTGGGGTTGGACACCTCCCTCTAGAGATTTTTTACCTGAAGACGGGCAGGCTGGTTTAATGGTTTTAGATAATGAAACACCTGTTTGTGCAGGTTTTATATATATGACAAACTCAAAAGTATCTTGGGTTGATTGGATTATATCTAATAAAGATTATAAAGGAAATAGAAAAGGCGCATTGAGTATATTAATAGAAAGTTTAACAAAAGGATGTGAGCTCAACGGGAGCAGATATATCTATGCCCTTATAAAACATGAAGGTTTAATTAAAACCTACGAGAATTCTGGCTATGTAGCTGGAGATAGTTACACGAAAGAAATGATAAAAACGATATAATATGGCGATGTTTTCAACAATTGCAACAGGAATTGGATTAGCAATGAGTGCAGGAAGTACGGCAGCAAGTTTTGTCCAAGCAGGCAAGCAAAGAAGTGCAGCTCAGGATGCAGCTGCAGAAGCAGATAAAGCTATGGAGGAAGCTCGAAAACAACTATCTGTTAATTACCTAGAAGGTTTATCTATAAACAAGGAGGCTTACGAATTAGAGAGAGAAGCTTTTTTATCTGGAGCTCAACAAATTGTTCAAGCTGGGCAAGAAGGCGAATCTCGTGGAGCAGCAGTAACTGCAGGAAAAGGTTTAGCTGCTTTACAGAAAGCTCAACAAGGATCTAGGATTGGCATGACAGAAGATTTATTGACGCTACAAAAATTAGCCGCGAAAGAAGACGCTAGGCTTGCCGGTGAATTAGCAACAATAGAAACAAAAACAGCCGAAGGATTTGAAAAAGAAGCCGCAGACGCTAGAGCTGCTGCATCTGCAGCAACGCAACAGGCCGCTACAGGATTAGTGAATATAGGAACTCAAGCATTAAAGCTGCCTGGTTTATATGGAAAAAATGACTCAGCTCTTCAAAAGCAACTTGTACCGCCCGGAGGAGTTATTAATAGTGACGCATCTCTGGATCTTAACAATGACATTTTTGATCCAGAGTACTTAAACGCACTTTCAACAACGAGGAACGCTTAGTTTAAATAAATTATAATATGGGATACGGTTACGTAAGAGACTCTCAACCTACGCAAATAAATTGGGCCGACATCGGTAAACAGATGACGGATGCGATATCAGCAGAAGTAAAAGATAGAGAAGGTAGAAAAGAAGCTATTGATACAGCTAGCTCTAAATATGCAAAAGATTTATTAGATCAACCACAAGGAAGTAACGCTGAAGTAAATAGGTTTATGGCAGATTTTTCCAATGATGCCATGGAGCAGGCAAGACAAGATCTTGCAGATTTAAAGTCTGGAAGAATTAAGGAAAGAGATTACTATAGAAAAAGAGCTAACCTAGACCAGGGTACAGCGCTTATGTTTCAAGCAGGAAAAGGCTTTAACGCTAATTATGACAAGGCTATGGAGCGTGCTCAAACAATGAAGAGCAGTAAAAGAGAGATATATCTCCGAAGCCAAATGGAAGGGTTTATGAATTTTAGCGGAACGGGAGCTTATATTAATCCGTTAACAGCAGAGGTTAATGTAGCTAAAAGAGATTCTGACGGAAACTTATCTTCAAATCCAAATGATTTTTCAAATGTATCTGAACTTCTCAGGTTATCAACTGCGGAGTATGACAGGTATGATGTAAACAAAGCTGTTAAAGATGTTGTTGATAATTTAGGAGATGTCTCTTTTACAGACGCATTTGGTAAAAAAGTTAAGATGCCTCTTAATGAGGTCTATGGAACTAAAGAGCGTAGGGAGCAAATGAATAAGGCGAAGGAAGATATGATAACTTCTATTTTAGCAAATGAAGACAACACTTCAAGTATACTTGCGGATAGCATGTTGGGCTATAATTTTACTAGAGATAAAAATGAAGCTGCTAAAAACGATAAATTAATATTAATAGAACCTGACGGAAGCGTAAACTTTGAAAGCGTAAATGGAAAAAAACAAATGGAAGCCGCTCGTCAATACGTCGATGGATTATTTGAATCTTCATTAGATATTGAGGTATCGGAAGCTAATCGTCTTGATAGAGAATATAAAAGGTATTTAATGAGCCGTCCCAATCAAGATACAGAAGATGTTTCTTACGAGGAATTAGCTACCATACAAAATAGGTTTATTGACGCTATAGATTTTAGCGGTATAGATCTTGGGGTGGAAGAAGAGGTAGTTAAGCTTAAGAGCAAGCTTTCAAAATACATAGACATCGAAGAAACCGCTTTTTTTGGTGATGAGATTAAAGGTAAAGTAACTTGGAAAGACGACGACCTAACTCTAGATTTAAGGGATTCTATGTTTAAAGGCCGAGGGGATAAAAGATATGACGAAGAGTCTATTAAAGCTGCAATTAAAGAGTACCTTAAGCCTAAAAATAAAGAGGAATTAATAGCGTATATGTTAAGGTATAAACCTGATTTAAAAGAAAGCAATCAACCTGTAGATTACACCCAATTTTAATTAAAACCTATGGAACAAAAGGTATTACAAGATTTATTTAATAGAGCTGTATCTCAAGGTTATCCAAAAACCATAGAAGATTTTTCGGTTTTAATAGGTAGTAACAGAGATGTTTTACAGGACAATTACAATTACATTAAAAGTCAAGGTTATCAAAAGACAATTGAGGATTTTGAAGCGCTAGTAGGCGTAAAAAAAAAAGACGAACCCGTTTTGGATTCAGATTCAGAGGATGGTTCATTGGATTCTTCAAGTACAGATAGTCAGCCAGAGGTATTAAAGAAAGATTTAACTTTTCCTGAGCCTCAAAAAGAAATTCCTACCGAAGTAGCTCCTGAAATACCTGAAGTATTAATAGAGACTAAAGTTGATATCTCGCCAAAAGAGATAGAGGATCAGAGAAAATTTTTAGAAGAGCAAGGAATTGATGTAGATGCGGCATTAAGAAGACGTAAATTTGGAGATGTGCCGTCTATTGGGACAGAGGAAGAAGATGTTTCTTCAATATATTCAACGTATTTAACAGACAAGTCTTCTAGAAATATAATAACAGATCTATCTTCAGGGCTATCTAAACCAGCACAAAGAGAACTAGATGACGAAGTAGAGTTAAAACCTACTGAAATAGATCAAAATATCCTTAAGTCTCTTAAAATAAATGAAGAAGATTATTCTAAGTGGGAGCAAAATACTCAGCGAGAAGAATTAGCTTCTTTTAAATTTATAAAAGAGGCGATTGCTACAGATGAAGGCGAGGAGTTTGCTGATGAAAAAAAGAATATAGAAAGATTAGCTTCTTATAAGAATGAAATAATAGGTAATCTTCAGGAAGATATTAAAACTATAAATTCTAAACTACAATTAGCGCTAGACCCTAAAGATAAATTAGAATTACTAAATATAAAGAAGCAGCTTGAAGGTAGATTAACAGAAGAGTCTACTCTTTTATCGGGAATAGCAGATTTATTCCCAAAGTTTACCGAGTTAACATCAAAGCTAGATCTTGATAGAAGAAAGAGGGTTTATGAAGCTGGACAAAAAGGTGGTAATACTCAATTATTCACTGAGGCTGGTGAAATAGCAAAAACAATACCTACTACAATAACTAGTTTTGCATTAGGAACAGCGGCTTCACTAACATCTTTGTTAGATCAAACTGCTGCCGCAGCAGGAGCTGATAAGAAAGGAGTCTTAGCGGGTATAACAGAGTCATTGCTAGATACTTCTGAATCAATGATGCAAGAAGTGGGGCCTGTTCAAAGAACAGGGTTCATTGAAGGAAAAAACGTTGTATTTGAAGGAAAGGATTATGTAGTAACAGACGATGGAGATGTTATAGACCCCATTACAAACGTAAGCCTATACGGAATACTTCCTGAAGATAAATTAAAGAAGATTCAAGATAGATCAAAGAATGTTAAATTCACTGAGGTGTCTTGGGCTGGTGGTGCGCTTGCTCAAACAGGAGTTCAAACAATGGTAAATCTTTTCGCTTTAATAAGAGGTGGAAAAAGATTAAGCAGTAAGCTTCCGATTTCTCCTGGAGTTGGAATGGGGTTAGCTTCATATGCAAGTACGTCGGCTCAATCAGTAGAAGATATGAGAGCTGACTTAGTTAGATCTGGTTTAACTGAAAACGAAGCATTATCGATTGCCGCAGGAGCTGGAAATGCTATAGCTACATTAGATGGGGTTTTTTCAGGCCTAGCTGGAAGTAATACTAAAATTTTGAGTAGTGTTCAGGGAATAAAAAAAGGCATTGTAGATTTTGTAAAAAAAGAAGGAAAGACTTTTTCTAAAGATAAATTTAATAGAAAGATTAAGGACTTAGTAAATGAAAACCTTAAAGAGGTAGCTATAGAAGAACTTCCTGTTTTATTTTCAGAAAAAGGAATAAACGCTGTTGTTAATTCAATTACAGACTTGAATGTTAGAAGCAGTGCTCTTAAGTCTAGCGAAATAATAGAGACTGTTGTTCTTACCATAGGGGCAACATCAAGCTTAGGTTCTAAAAATTTATTGAGCGGGAACAAGAGAGCTGATGCTGTAAGATATGTAGCTAGAAATGTAGACAACTTAGAGGGAACTATTGATAATTTAGTCTCTGAAAAACAACTAACTCCAGAGGAAGGGAAATTAGCATACGAAGAAATATATGCTATGCAAACTGCTGAGAATAGAACTAAAGGTACTATTGTAGAGTCAGATAATATGGTTGAAATGTCTGATTTATTAAATCAAAGACAAAGACTTAAAGAACAACGAGAAGGATTAGAAGGTCCTCTTAAGGAAGAGCAAGATCAAAAAATAGCAGATATTGATGAGCAGATTAAGATAGTTAAAGATCGAGATACTCAGCAGGTAAAGTCAGAAGAGCAGAAGGAAGATCAGCCAGAGGAAACGATTCAAGAATCTCCTGTGTCAGAAGAAGAAAGACTTAGAGATAATCAAGTAGTAAAAGAAGCTGAGGTCTTTGAGGTGGATATGCAAAGTCCAGATGGGACTAATACAACTGTAGAAGTTAAAACAAATTTAGACGGATCAAGAGAGGTCTCAATGATTATTGATGGAGCTAGAAGTAGAGAGATGGTTTCAAAAGACAATACGTTGTCTAATAAAGACTATGTAGAGCGTGCTTACGGAGAAATTGTATCTTCTGAATCGAAGCCTATCACAGAGATAATGTCTCAAAATAAAATTGATAGACTATCTTCACGCCAGAAGAAAGCTGTTGGCTTAGAAACTAAGCCCTCAATCAAAGAACCTTTTATACTTAGAGGACCAAAAGGAGGTGTAACTTCTACACAAATAAACTTTAATGAGGAGGGTCAAATTGAATCTGTAGTTAATAAAAAAACAGGGAAACCTGTAAGTGATAAGGCTCGAAAGAGAGCTGAGAAAGAATATTTAGAGTCTATTATAGATGTTAATGAAGGGCAGCGATCAGAAATAAAGTCTGAAGGGATTACTCCCGGTCAATTAAACCAGGAGATAGCAGACACAAGTAATAATCCTAAAGAAATCGCTGAAGCGATAGTTAATGAAGAGCAACTAATAAAAGAAGAATCTTCTGAGAAAAGAACTTTATTTGATGATGATAAATTAAATCCACTTATAGGTGTAAAGTTTACCCCTGAAAGCTGGATAGAGGTAACCGGAGTAGATCCTAGTGATTTTGGTTTAACAAGCGCTTGGATAAGTAAAGATGGTGTTAGTTTAAAGGACGGATGGGTAGATTTTGTTGGTGAAGAAAATGTAACTTTAGAAGAGGTTGTTGAGTTTATGAAAAACAATCCTAACGCTGAGGCATTAAATGTTCTTGCTGGTAAGAAAGGCGTAGACAAGAACACCCTTACTTCTTTAAAAGAAAAGTTTAAGGAGCTTACCGGGGTAGAGGCCACTCCTACAAACATAAATACTGTAATAAATATAGATCCAAATAGAGAGCCTCTTAGTGTCGCTAAAGAACAAGCGGATGTTCAGGCTCAAAAAGAAGCTACTGAGCCGGGGGTATTTGGAAAAAAGAAAGGGCCTGATCCAGACAAGATAACAAAAGACAAGCCAAAGAAAGTTACTGTAGATGAAAGTAAAGCCTTAAGAGATCAGATAAAACTAGAGGCTAAGGCCGCTAAAGAATCTGTTTCTGCTTATAGAAAAGCAGCTACATCTGTGATTGATTACATAAAAAAGTTAAAGTCCACAGGAACATTAAGTTCTTTTAAAGCTAAAACATTAATATCTAGAGCTTTAAGAACTAATCTTCTGTCTGAAAAACAAGTAGATGGTCTTATAGATTACGTAACTCAAGTGTTGGAATCTGCTTCTATAGCTAATAGGCTTCGTGCCGCTAAGGCAAAACAAAAGAAAGTTAAGTCAAATATAAAGTCGAAAATTGGAGATCAGAATAATGCTTTAAAAGATGCGTTACAGCAATTAGCTAATATAGATGTCGCATTAATACCTCTAGATAAATTAGACTCATTTGAAGAATTAATGAATAGATATGGGGCTTCTAAAAAAGTTTTAGAAATAGAAGACGTTGGAGCAGACACTAAACTTGCGGAAGATATAATTAATTCTATAAACTTTGAGGTCGAAAATGAAATAGAAGAGGCTGGCGAACAAACTAAAATACCTGAAGAGTACAATGTAGAAGAAGCTATATCTGAAATTAAAGAAACAGAAGTAGATTTAAATAAAATTGAGTCTAAAGAATCTAGGGATATTGCTGAAGACATAACTAATCTTAGCGAAGAAGACATTAAAGGTTTAATTAAAGAAAAGAAAGGGGAGCCTGACTATTCTACGATAGAAACCTTAAGAGCTGTTATGGGTAATTTAAAGGCTGGGGTTGTTACGGCTGCTGCGGTAGAGATACTTACAGAGGTAGACTCTAACAAAAACTCTAAATTAGCATTAAACCCTATAAATAAAGTTAGCTTTAAGGGTGTAATGCAAAACTTTAAAAACTTAAGTAGTAAAATTAAGATAGCTTTAAATAAAAAAACTCCCTCTGGAACTAATTTAATTCTAGATAAAATAAGATCTTCCCCTACAGTATTTATAGATAATGCTCTTGGAAATTTTAATAGCACTGTTGTATATGACAATACGTTTGGCATAATAGCCAAGGCTTACGAACAATTTAAAGTAGCTACTGACAGAGGATTTGCTAAAATTAATTTAGCTGAGAAAGCTTTAGAGTATGACGGATTGGGTGCGGCAAGGAAGCTATCAAGGACAGGAAAAAGTATAAATAAAATTGTAGCTAAAAAATACAAGATAAGATTACTTCAGATAGCTAGAGAGCACGATCTTAATATGATCGACGGAAAAACTAATCCAAAAGCTCCAAGCGCTAAAAGCTTTATTGATTTAACGATTGATTATTTAGATAAAGAAGGACTTAATAATGATAGAGATATACTAAAAAAACTTCGTGAAGAGTTTACTGTAGACGGAGAGATTAGTTTAAGTAAATTAGAGAAAAGTTTAACTTCAGGAGAAAAGAAAGCTCTTAAAATATACGATGAAGTAAATAATTCGCTAGCTGAGAAAGCTAAATTCGCTTCTTCTGTAATAAGATCTAATAGAATTGATTTATTAAATGGATATTCACATAGGGTAGTTCTATCTGGAGACAGGGGTAGCGAACAAATAGAGCTAGACAATAAGATTAACAATTTCATAAACCCATCAACAAAATCAGGGACTTTCTTAGAAAGAACAAAAGGAGCTAAGCCCATTGACTTCGATCCTTCCACATCTGCTCAAAGGGGTTTACAAGAAACCAATCTAGATTATTACATGACATTGCCTGTAAGGACTGTAAATAAAACCATTAATAAAGTAGAGAAAGGTGTTGACTCTGAGAATAAAGATGCGGTGAAAGCTGCGTCTGCGTTAAAAAAATCAATGAATGAGGTTCTTAAAGTTACTTTTGGAGAGACAATGAAAAGCGTATCGACAGCATCTAAACTTGTAGGTGATATAGAAAAATTTGCTTATCAAGCTATACTAGCATCTGTTACTAGGATGGGCGCTGAATTTATTTCCAACATAACCATGGCTCTTTCTAACCCTAAAGCTGCAGCAATAGGTTTTAAAAGATTTAAAAACCTATCTCTTTCTGGAGGAAAATTAGGTCTTGATATATTAATTAACCTTGGATCATCAGAGGGAAGTAAATTGTTTGATCCAAAGAAGATGTCCTCAAGGTTTGTTGATTTAAATGATTATACTCAGGTGTCTCCTAAAAGTAAAAGTGCTAAAAGTTCTTTGCAGAATGCAATTGGAGTTATAATGAATTTAGGGCCTAAGCAATCAGCCGAGGCGATAGATGCTATAAATTCAAGAATGATGTCTACTCCAGATCAAGCAGTATCTAGACCTATGTGGTTCGGGACTTTTGCTTATGAGTTTGAAAAACAAACAGGAATTGCATTGACAGATGCTGACATGAGGGCTATTGCAGATGGAACTTCTAAATACTTAAGCAAAGAATACAAAGACTCGATAAAGAAGGCTGTTGATTTGGCAGACAAATCTTCAGTAAGAGTAAGCACCACTCGAAATCCTTTTAAAGGAGTGATTAAAAACATGAAGAGATCTGGATCATCTGCATCTATGAATCTTTACAGAACAATAAACTCCTTCATGGCCAACTTTAGTTTATTTGAATACGCAACAGCAAGGGACGCAGTAGGTGCTTTACAAAAGAAAGGAGATATAAGTAAATCTCAAGCGATTGGAATTTTAACAGGGGTAGGAGCTAGAATGACAATGTATCCTATAATTTATAAAATACTTAATGAAAACTTTGATCAATTCTTTGCTCAATCATTAGGCTTTGCTATTGATGATGACGATGAAGATGAAGATATAGAAGACGTTATTAGCCGTCAAGCAATAGGTACTGCCTTGACATTATTAACACGTAAAAGTATGGGTAATATCCCTAACTTATTGCCTGCATACGCTATAGAAGAATTTAATAAAGAATACTTAGGGTCTTTAAGAAAAGGGGAATATGATAGGTTTACAGATGCAATTGTTTTCGCTCCTCTTACTGAAGAAAGTTTAAAAGAAGAAGGTCTTATAAAAGGAGCAGCTCAAGTTGCCCTTGGACCGCTAAATCCTATAGCTAAAACTCTTGAGAGAGCACAAAAAGTATATACTAAATCTGAAACCTTAAAAGAAAAGGAAGGCCGGGATAGAAATTTGAAAGAACTCAAGGAGAGGATACCACTAGAAATATTAGGGAATATAGGACTTATTCCTTTCTATAAAGATGTCAGAAGAATTTACCTGAAGAAATTATTTGCAGGAATTGATAAGAAAAAATCTGGCAAGTTTACTAATAAAGATTTAAAGGAATTAGGAGTTGATATTGATTTTGCTAAGGAGGAACTTGATGAGATTAATAGGATATTAAAGGATGCGATGTCGCAATAAAATAAATATATGCCATTCAAAAGTCAAGCTCAAAGAAAATACATGTACAAGAATCACCCGGAGATTGCTAAGAGATGGGAGAACGAAACAAATTCTAGCAAATTGCCTAAGCGTGTAGGAGAAAAGAAAATGAAGTCTTCAATAATGTCTCAAAGAAGAAGAAGGGTTAATTCAAAATAAAAAATCGTACAAAAGATAAAGAATCAACGCATTCATTAATGCTACTATAATAAAGTTTATCTTAGGATATTTAGGCTCGTACATTTTATTTTGTATTATAAATTCATTAAAACATTTATAGCGGTGTGACCCCCTATAATAACCGCACAGCCTATAGCTGGTTTCTTTCCTGCTTTTGCGTAAGCTAGTGCATAGCTGCTAAAGTCTATACCGCAACCTACTTGGCATCCAAATATTTTAAAGTTAGCTCCTACGCTCCATTCAGTATAACACTGAGTATGTAGATGGCCCTGGACAGTAGACATCATATCTGCTTTAGATTTAGTTCGAGCCGTACCCGCTTCACCATGTATATACTGAACGCCATCATACACAACTCTCTCTGTAAAATTCCATTTAGGTGTATTTAAAACATCTTTATAATCTCTTATCCATTGCTGAGGTACTTGACTGCTTTGAGCCTTTCTCATTATCAATCGGTCATGATTACCTATGGTAACATCTGCATCAGGAAATTCTTTATACCACCTAGCTAATCTCTCTATAGCTAATTCAAGCTCCATACCCCCACCCATACCATTTGCATCAGTCTCATGGTAGGAACTGTAATGATTGTCGATGACATCTCCAATAAATAAAACTTTGTTACAGTTGTATTTAGCATAAGTATCTTTACAGTGATCAAAGTACTCTTCTAAATCAAAGGGTGCGTGTAGATCTCCTATTACTAAAATTCTACTTTCTTTTTTATTAAGGTTTTCGTAAGCAATTTTCTTATTCCCCTTTAGCCTTGGTCTATAATCTTTATATTTCATCTTGCAGGGAGTCGTTAATTTCTTTTAATTTTTTAGTCAAGGATATGACCTCTATCTTTATAAGCTTATACTCCTTATCCATTAATAATTCGTATATATTATTTAAAGATTCATGAAGACCATTCATGATAAAGTTTA
>JGI20160J14292_10000175_pt1 | contig 59658 bp, 40 predicted proteins | sample COG_10_FD_14292 | JGI IMG/M metagenome (IMG submission 14292) | reverse complement strand
CCAGTATGATGGCCAGGTGGCCGCTTGTCGCGCCCTTTTCCTGGACAAGATGCACGACTATGGAACAGCATGGCGGGTATTGAGGCCGGCTTCTTTGACCGACCAGCTGTTCATTAAGGCACATCGAATTCGCACCCTGCAAGAAGGAGGGACACAGCAGGTGGAGGAAGGAATTCGGCCGGAGTTCGTGGGCATTGTGAATTACTGCATGATGGCGCTCATTCAACTGGAATTGTCGGAGGACAGCCCCATGGAGTTGCCTGCGGATGAAGCCACGGGACTNTATGATGGAGCCCTCTCGCAAACGCGGGATTTAATGACGCGGAAGAACCACGATTATGGTGAGGCTTGGCGGGACATGCGGGTATCGAGTCTGACGGACTTGATCCTGATGAAGTTGCTAAGGATCAAGCAGCTCGAAGATCTTGAAGGCGGGGCTAAAGTGAGCGAAGGGGTAGATGCCGGCTATATGGACATGGCCAACTACGCCCTTTTTGCGCTCATTCACCTGGAATCTGCGTAATCCACGGGGCTTCGTGTTAATCGCGGGTTAACGCCGTTCATGTCGCCGCAATCGGAGGCGAACTTGTACTTCGGAAAAGAACCGCTATGCGCAACATCCTTTTATCGGTCGCCAACTTCTGCCGCGTGCTCGTGGGCGCCCTCTTCGTCGTCTCTGGACTCATCAAAATCAACGATGCCATGGGCTTCATGTATAAGCTCGAAGAGTATTTCGAGCCTGGCGCATTGAACCTCGAGGCCTGGACACCGTACGCCCTTGAATTGGGCATGTTGGCCTCCATCGGTGAGGTCTTGCTCGGTGTCGCATTGCTGGTGGGCGCGCTGCCGCGGTTGACCACTGCATTGACCTTGGTCCTGATGCTCTTCTTTACTTGGTTGACCTGGTACACAGATCATTGTGATCCTTTTGGCAGCAAGACCATCATCGAAAATGGACTAGAAGTCATCATTCCCAATCAGTGTGTATTGAGTTGCGGCTGCTTTGGCAATGCCATTCCGCTGACCCCCCACGAGAGTTTCATCAAGGATGTTGTGTTGTTGATTTTACTCCTGCCCATCATCGTGAGCGCTTGGACGGGCGGCTTCACATTGAATGAGCGCAACCGTTCGGTCTGGATGTATGCGACGGCGTTGCTCATCACTTGGATTTTTGGCGAGACCATGCTGGAGTGGGGATTCCCAACGCTGTTTTTGGCCTTGGGGCTCGCTGCAGCAGAAGGCGTGCGTCGCCGTTGGAAAAAAGGCGGCAAAGAATGGGCCATGGCGGCGGGTGTACTGCTGGTCGCACTTGGATTCCAGCTCTACACGTTGCGGCACCTTCCCGTGAAGGATTACCGTCCTTATGCCGTCGGGGAGGACATCCAACGCAACATGGCTTCTGCGGATGAATTGGGACTCGATCCACCTGTCTACGACAAAGAGGTCCGCTTCTTTAATCCTGAGTCTGATGCCGATACGGTGGTGCTTCAGTCGGCCTACATGGCAGGGAAACTTTGGCAAGACGAGGCGTTCAAAGCGGCATACCCCGAAGCCGATTGGGATGGTGCCCGGGAATTCAAGGTGTCTGACGGGTATGAGCCGCTCATTTTTGACCTCGACGCCACCGACTCAGAAGGCAACAGCAAGCTCAGTGATCTGCTGGACGAAGGCTACACTTTGCTCCACATTTCGAAGGACTTGGAAAGTTCACAAGCCCATGGTCAAGAAAGGATCAATGCCCTCTTTGCAGCAGCATCAGCCCAAGGATGGCGCACTGCGGCTTTGACGCCCTCTACAGCTGAAGACGCCTTGGCATTCCGTTCCGAACATGGAGCGGATTATCCTTTTTATTCGACCGACCCTACCGAGCTCAAAATCATCGTGAGAAGCAATCCGGGCATGGTATTGATCAAGGATGGCATCGTGGTCGAAAAATGGGCTTGGCGTGACTTTCCTGCGTCGTTTGTCGATCTTCAAGGGGCTGACTAAGTCCACATGAAAGGGCACAGGATTTGGAAGAAATGGACGCGGGGCGCTTTGGTGCTTTGGGGCAGCTTCACCCTGGTGTTTCTGATTTTTACTTCAGTTCCTGATCCTGCCCGCCAGTTGGCAGGCCAACAGGCTGACCCCGAAGTGATCGCGGATCTCAGGGCGCGTTTTGGTCTGGACCAGACCCCATGGGTGCGCTACGTGCACGCCGTGCAGGCCCTTTCTCCGCTCGGAACCCTTGAGGACGGTGGATGGGGGGTAAGGTGGCCTTCTTTGGGCCAGAGTTATGTGCGTCCCGCATCGGTTGGAAGTCTGCTGATGCAGGCATTGCCTGCAACGGGCCTGCTGGCTATAACGGCACTCATTTTCGCTATCGTTGTGGGTCTGCCCATGGGGCTGGTCGCAGCGCGAAACCCCGGAGGGTGGTTTGACCGCATTGTCGTGGGAGGTAGCGTCTTGGGCATGAGTGCCCCTTCATTTTTCATGGCCATTCTGCTGGGTTATGTCTTTGCCGTCCGGTGGGGCGGATGGACGGGGTTGCCGCTTACGGGAAGCCTTTGGGACCTGGATGACCAAGGCCAAACAACCTTGGCATTGCGCCACTTGATTCTGCCAGCAATCACTCTGGGGTTGCGGCCTTTGGCTGTGCTGTCACAATTGATGCGCGGCGCAGCCTTGGATGTGCTGTCGGCCCCTCATGTGCAGACTGCCCGCGCTTTTGGTGCATCCGAAAATGAGGTCATGCGACATCATGTGTTGCGGAATGCCCTGAATCCAGTGGTCACAGCAGCCAGCGGTTGGCTGGCTCAACTGCTGGCCGGAGCGGTGTTTGTGGAATTCGTCTTCGGTTGGCGCGGACTGGGATTCCTGTTGTTTGAAGCGCTGGAGCAGCACGATTTACCCGTGGTCATGGGGGGCGTACTCTTGGTGAGCTTCACTTTTGTGATGGTCAATGCCCTCGCAGACTTGACCTACCGCCTTCTGGATCCCCGTGCGGCTCAGGATTGAACCTGCGCGGCTGCGCGCACATTCAACGCCCTGACCAATTCCTGGATGGAGGCGTTGAAGTACCGCTTGGTCCGATAGCTGCCCACCCACTGCAGTCCTTGGATCGCATTGGTCAAAAACACCTCGTCGGCAATGAGCATGTTTTGGGGGGTGAGGTTGCATTCGTACACCTTCATACCAAACTCCAAAGCAATGTTGATGATTTCGGCCCGCATGATGCCCGCCGTCGCCCCGCCATCCAGACCTGGCGTGTAGAGCACACCGTTGGAAACAAGGAAGAGGTTGGAAGATGTGCTCTCAATGAGCCCCATGCGGTCGTTTTGAATCAGGGCAGTATCCAGGTTCTGCTCCTGGGCCCACAACCCGCTTTGGATGTAGATGTTTGCTGCCAGGTTTTTGAAGCGCGTCAAGTGGTTTGGTGTGCACTTCATCTCTGGATAGATGTCCAAAGACAGTCCTTTTTCATTGAGGCTGTAGTCGGCAACGGCAATGGGCTCGGCGGTCATCACCACGTCCAGGCCGCTTTCGGCTGGAGAATAGTACCCCGCGCCCCTGCGGCTTAGCGTCATGCGAATGCGGGCACTGCCCGTGATTTCTTCCTTTTCAAGGAGTCGAAGGATGTCCCGTTTGATTTGATTTGGAGTAAAGCCCAAAGGAGGGTGGATGCGGTGAGCTTTGAGGCCTTCCCGGATCCGCTCGAAATGGCTGTCCAAAAACAAGGGCAAACCGTTCATCACACGGATGGTCTCAAAGATGCCATCGGCATAAAGAAAGCCGCGGTTGTCCAATGAGATTACCGGCCCGTTTGCCCCGTCAAAGGACCTGAACTCGCCGTTGTAAAGGAGGTTTTGCACGCGGCAAAATTAAGGCTGACTGAGCAGGGGAACCGACTTCCAATTCAAAAGAGATGCATTCGGGGTGATCAGCACACCATTGGGCACGCCAGCTCCCAATGCGCAATCGATATCTCGCGCCTTGTCGCCGAACATCCAGCAGCGTTCAGGATCGAGGCCATGCCGCGCAATGGCCCGCTCCACCATGAGCGAGCCAGGCTTTCTGCTGAGGCTCTGACCGGTGTTGGGGTGGTGAGGACTGTAAAAGATGTCGGCAATAGGTGCGCCTTTGGATGCGGCTTCCAATCGCAAATGGCTGTGGATTTCCGCCACGGCATCGTGGGTGTATTTCCCTTTTGCAATGCCACCTTGGTTCGTGATGATGATCAATTTGAAGCCTGCGTCATACCAAGCTTTCATGGCTTCCAAGGCGGTGGGCAGAATGTGAAACTCGGCCAGACTTTTTGTGTAATCGCCTGGATCGTGGTTGATGACACCATCTCGATCGAGCAAGATGGCAGCGCCATTAAAGTGGGGAGGGGTCGAAGAGGACATGGCCATGGCTTACGAGACAGGAGTGCCTGCAGGGACACTTCGCGGCAATTCTAACAGGCTCACATTGGCGCCCTGAACGGCGCCAAGGACCAAACAGCGGCTTTGATGTGGTCCCACTTGCTTGGGCGGAAAATTCACGACTGCGACCACTTGTTTGCCCTGAAGCTCCTGCTCTGAATAGTCCAAGGCGAGTTGCGCCGTGGATTTGAGAATGCCCATGGGACCAAAGTCAATGCGCAAGACATAGGCCGGTTTGCGGGCATTCTCCAAGGGTTCAGCGCTGAGTATGGTCCCTATCCGCAGGTCACATGCTGCAAAGTCAGCGGGGGAGACGGTGGCTTTTGGTTCCATGTTTCACTCAAAATCACGCTTGAGACCGGGAAATTAGGGGCGCGGGCCGGTTAACTTGGCCCCATGGAAGATGCTTTTCCACTGAAAGGGCAGTGGCAAGATTGGACAGCGGCTGTGCAAGCGCAGTCCCGCGGGAAAAATCCAGCGTTCAACGCGCTGTTGGAAGGAGAATTGGAAGTGCCGGTTTATCACCCGGCCAGGCCCGTGTCTTCGGTGCGAGTGCGCCCACAAACTCCATGGAGAATTAGAAGCACTGTAAGGGCTCAAGAAGAGGTGATGCCGGCTCTGGAAGGAGGCGCCGAAGTGCTGCGTCTGGTGGGGTGCCACCGTCCTTCAGAGTGGCTCAAGGGAGTGGAACGGGCCTATGTAGAGGTCGAGTTCGAGGGCGGTGCATCGGCCCGCGAAATCGCGGAATCCGGTTGCTTTCCGCTACAAGGTGGTGTGTTGCTCAACGGTTGGGATGCCTCTGCAATGCATGCCTTGGACACCCACTGTGCTGGTGTTGATGAATATTCTGAGGGAGAGGTCAGGCTGAGAACGTTGACATTGCCAGACCCTCGGCTGTCCAACAGCAGTTGGAGCACAGCAGCCTCATTGGCATTGTTGATTCAAAGGTGTGCAGGATTGGCTGCAGCTCTTGAGGGGGGCTTAGAGCGGGTCTCTTTGGACTTACTGCTTGACGAGGATCCCGTGCTGGCCCTGGCGGCTGCGGAGGCCCTGAAGCGGCTCTTATTGCGCACGTGGCCAGAAGCGCAGTGGCCTCGGATCACACTGGTGTGCGGAGACCAAAGCTTTGGCCGTGGCGAAGGCCGAGAAAATCTGGTGCGGCAGGCGATTCGTACCACGGCTGCAGCTATGTCAGCTCCCGATGCCATCGATGCCGGTTCATCGGCAACCCCGGGAGATGTGCCCGGAGACCTTGCAGGCCAAGGGGACAAATGGGGGCGGAACATTCTGCACCTATTGAGAGAGGAAAGTGGCCTTGCGCATGGCGACGCAGTCGTTTCGCCTTTGGTCGATGCGCTCGCGGAGACCTTGCTTCAAGGAGCAGATGCCTATGTCGCCCTTTGGGGAACTCAGTCTCCCATGGCCGTGATGGAAGTTGGACCTGAAGCATGGTCCATCGAGCAGGTGGCGGCTGCGCCAACTCAGGAGTATGCGGGCTCTGAACTACACTGGGAAGGGCACGGTGCCGGCGTAGCGCCCTATCTGCGCGGTCCCTATGCGAGCATGTACACCAGCCGTCCTTGGACCATTCGGCAATACGCCGGGTTCAGCACTGCAGAGGCCTCCAATGCATTCTACAGAAGGAACCTGGCTGCAGGCCAGAAAGGACTGAGTGTGGCCTTTGATTTGGCCACCCACCGTGGGTATGACAGCGATCACCCCCGCGTTTCTGGAGATGTGGGAAAGGCGGGCGTCGCCATCGACAGCATCGAAGACATGAAACTGCTCTTCGACGGGATTCCATTGGACACCATGTCGGTCTCCATGACCATGAATGGAGCCGTTTTGCCCATCATGGCATTCTACATCGCTGCGGCAGAAGAACAGGGAGTGGATTCCAAGTCGCTTGCAGGAACGATTCAAAACGACATCCTCAAGGAGTTTATGGTGCGCAACACCTTCATCTATCCTCCCGGTCCGAGCATGCGCATCATCAGCGACATTTTTGCGTACACGGCGGAAAACATGCCCAAATTCAACTCCATCAGCATTTCCGGCTATCACATGCAGGAAGCTGGAGCAACTCCCGAGTTGGAACTGGCCTATACCATCGCCAACGGTCTCGCCTATGTCAAGGCAGGGGTGGAGGCCGGGCTCAACGTCGACGATTTTGCACCGCGTTTGAGCTTCTTTTGGGGCATCGGTATGGACGTCATGTCAGAGGTGGCCAAACTCCGGGCCGGGCGCCTTTTGTGGGCCCGTTGGATGGCCGACTTCAATCCAACCAACCCGCGCTCTTCCATGCTGCGGACCCATTGCCAAACCAGTGGCTGGACGTTGACAGAACAGGACCCCTTGAACAACGTCGGGCGGACCGCCATAGAAGCGTTGGCTGCAGTTTGGGGAGGGACACAAAGCCTGCATACCAATTCTTTGGACGAGGCCATTGCACTTCCCACGGACGATACCGCAAAGGTGGCGCGGAACACCCAACTGATTCTTCAACAAGAGGCGGGGACCACACGTTGGGTGGACCCACTTGGCGGAGATTCAGCAGTAGCCCTGCGCACTGCCGAGTTGGTCGATGCGGCCGATGCCATCATACGCGAGATGCAAAAAGCGGGTGGCATGCCTGAGGCCATCGAGCAGGGGCTCCCGATGCGGGGCATAGAAACAGCCGCAGCTGAAAAGCAGTCCAAAATCGACGCGGGCATCGACAAAATTGTGGGGCTCAATGTGTTTCCGGGCAGCGCTCCGGAATCCATGGAAGTGCTGAAGGTCGATCACCATACGGTTTTGGCAGGGCAAAAGGCGCGGCTTAAAGCGCTGCGCGCCAGCCGAGATGAACCTGCGGTCCAATCGGCACTGTCCGCTCTGGAGTCCGGGGCCTCAGGGACGGAGAACCTCTTAAAATTGGCAGTGGATGCTGCACGTGTGCGGTGCACCTTGGGAGAAATTTCGGAGGCGATTGAGCGTGTTTTTGACCGACATATTCCGGTCAATCGGCCCGTTCGTGGTATTTTCCGGAAGCACCTCGGTGCCCGAGAAGAATTCAAACTAGCTGTGAAAAAAGCCGCTCATTTTGCTGGCCTTGTTGGCCGTCAGCCCCGCATCCTCGTCGCCAAAATGGGACAGGATGGGCACGACCGCGGCGCCAAAGTCATTGCCAGTGCTTTTGCGGATCTTGGCTTTGACGTTGACCTCGGCTCCTTGTTTCAAACACCCGAGGAAGTCGCCCGCCAAGCGGTAGAAAGCGACGTTCACGTGGTGGGAGTATCCACCTTGGCCGCAGGCCATTTGGCACTGGTTCCTGACCTCGTAGACGCCTTGGCCAAAGCCGGTCGTGAGGACATGCTGGTGGTGGTGGGCGGGGTGATTCCCAGAGAGGATTATGATGCGCTTTACGGAGCGGGAGTCACGGCTATTTTTGGACCTGGAACCCCTGTGGTAACCTCTGCAACGCGCATTTTGGACCTGCTCAACGAGGCCTATTCGTGAGCCTGCATATGATGGAGATTGTAGAGGCCCTGCCCCGGTCCTAGAGCTTCAATGACCTTGGTTGCCAAGGTCAGCAGTTGGATAGCGATATCCCCTCAAAATATCGGATGCGGACATGGCAGGCTTGCCAGCAAGTTGGGCGCGTTCGATGAGAATAGGAGCACCTGCTGTGCCAACCCACCATTGACCGGATGATGTATGGCATTGACCAGGTTTCAGTGGGCCGATGTCATTGGGCGCTGATCGAAGAGCGCCCTCATGAACCTTGAAAGTTCCCCCGTTCAAGGTGGTCCAAGCGCCGGGGAACGGGTGCATTCCACGGATAAAATTCACGACTTCTGCAGGGGGCCTTCTCCAGTCTATGCGGCCATCTTGGCGAAAGAGCTTGGGGGCTGGCCGTTCTGCTCCACTCATCAAGTCGTTCTGTGGAATGCCCACCATTTGACCTTCAGCCAGCGCGGAAAGCGTGTCTTCCAATAAGCCTGCACCGGCTTCCATCAAACGGGCATATACATCGCCTGCGGTATCCTTCGGGCCAATGGGACAACCGCGCTGCAGCAGAACTGACCCTGTATCGATTTCTCGGGTGATGAAAAACGAAGTCACTCCCGTGTGGGTTTCACCTGCTGCGACAGCATGTTGAATGGGGGCCGCTCCTCGAAAGTCAGGGAGTAGGCTTCCATGAACATTGACTGTGCCCAAACGGGGTAAGCTCCAAACCGACTCTGGAAGCATGCGAAAAGCGACCACAGCAAAGAGGTCAGCATTCCACTTTTGAAGCAGGTTTTGAAAATCAGAGTCCCTGAGTTTGAGGGGTTGGGCCAAGGGAAGTCCGTGCTTCAAGGCCTCGGTTTTTACAGCAGAGGCGTTGAGGCGCTGTCCTCGGCCTGCAGGCTTGTCGGGCGCGGTCACGACGCCCACGACATGATGCCGCCCTTGGGCCAACACACGCAGTGAAGCAGCGGCAAAGTCAGGCGTGCCAAAGAAGACGATGCGAAGGGGGGAGGGCTCCATGAAGGACGGCAAAGGTAGTAGGCGGGACGAGTATGCGACCAAAAAACAGCACGGTCTTAAATCTGCTTAGACCGCCAATCTCTTCGAAGCAAAAACCAAGCACAGCCTGCTCCCATGGTAGAGAAATAGGAGAATTCAACCCACCAGATTCGCCATACCGGCTGCGGCCACCAGAGCGTGAAAGAAAAAGCGCAAACCGAATAGACCAGGATGGCCGAAACTTCGATGGCGAGTGCTGTTCGGGTGTGGCCACTCCCTTGAATGGCACTGAGCATCACAGAACTTCCACTGTAGATCAGCATCGCCAAGAAAATGACAGGCAGGGTTTTTCCGGCGGCTTCCAGGCCTTCTGCATCGTTAAAAAATGGGGCGGCCAACCACTCAGGGTAGATGAAGAGTCCGTGCGACAGGAGCACAATGCCAATCAGGTTCACCGTGAAGAGGCGTTTGAGGGTATGGGGCAATTCAGACCCTCTGGCCTCGCCAAGCAGGGTGCTCACAAAGGTGCGCGTGGTTTGGTTGACGCCTTGAGCGACGGTAAACGCAAGCATGAAGTAATTGCGGGCCACATGGCTGACTTTCAACTCCAGTACGCCCACTTGTTCTACCAAGAAGAAAAACATACTCCATGTACCCAACGTCAAGGTCAACTGTAGCACCAAAGGCAGGGCAAGATTGACCCAGTTCATGACCTCTTCCTTGTTCAAGAAGGTCCTTTCCCAAAAAGCCCGGCGGTTGTTCCTGATGACCGCAATCAGCAGCACCGAGGCGCCTACAGATTCGGCCAACAAGCTCGCCCAAGCAGCGCCTCGTGCACCCAAAGACCATACCCCATTGATGAGCAAGGCGTCCCCTATGATGTTGACCAAGCCCACCGTGATCATTGAGATCATGAGCACTTTTGATCGGGCCGTTCCCATGTAGTAGGCGTAGATCATGAGCATGACAAAACCCGGCAAGAAGCCCCATTTCCTGATGGACATAAATTCGGTGAAGACCTGTCCCGTCATCCCATCCCGGAAGACTTCAGAAAAACCAAAATAGAGACCGGCTTGTACTGTGGCGACCAGCACTAAACCGATGCCCAGCATGCCCACCAAGCCCGTTCGGAGCAGGACCAGCGCCCGTTCAGAGCGCCCTTCGCCCATTCGGCGGGCGATCAAAATTTGACCGCAACTGGATAAGCCTTGACCGACCATGGCCAAGGTGATGTAGAGGATGCCTGCATTGCCTGCACCATTGAGCGCGGCATCGGAGACTTGGCTCAAGAATAAATTGTCGGTGAGAACCACCAAGAATTGAGTAAACGTCCCCGCAGATACGGGGAGTGCCAACTTCAGTATTGCGCTGTAGTTGGTCGATAGGCCTGCTTTCATGAATGGCTGGGCTCCTGAGTCTGCTCGCCAGGAGCATGAGGGTCAATGCCACTTCTCAGCCGTTGTAACAGGCCATCTGCATCCTTTACGGTTCGGGACGCCCAGTCTCCAAGGATACGGGGGTGGTCCGATGAAGGCACACGCCAAGGCAAATCCGACGCGGCACGGACCCGCTGCGTGACGGATTGCAATGTCAATGCTGCCGCTACTGAGATGTTGTAGCTCTCGGTGAATCCAAACATGGGGATGCGCACGAAATAATCGGCCTCAGCCCGGGCTTCATCCGAGATCCCGGGCCCCTCAGAACCAAAGACGAGCGCCAATGGGCGGTCTATGGGAAGGTTTTCGGGTGTGGTATCGTCTGTATGTGGCGTGGTGCAACAAATGGCAAAGCCTCGAGACTTCAGTGCTCTGAGCGCCTCTGAAGTGTTCTGATGGCGTTCTATGTCCAGCCATTTTGCAGCTCCCTTGGCCACGCCAGGGGAGACGCGATAGGGATTGTTGACTTCAATGATGTGAGCCGTTTGAAGGCCAAACCCATCGCAACTTCTGAGCACTGCAGAAATGTTGTGAGGATCGTACAGATCTTCAGTGACCGCGGTCACCCAATGCATCCTGTCCTGCAAAACGGCAGCAAACCGAGCATGCCTCGCCTCGGTGAGGTACGGAGAAAGCAGCGCGTATCGGTCGTCTTGCATGGAGAGGGTGGAATGAAAAACCCCGGCTTGCCGCAATGACAAGCCGGGGAATATTCGGCGGTTGCCGTGAAGGGATATTACTTGACCTTCTCGTTCAGCTCAGCTCCTGGCTTGAACTTCACCACGTTCTTAGCTGCGATGGTGATTTCCTTACCAGTCTGTGGGTTGCGGCCTTTGCGTGCCTCCCGGTGGGTGACAGAGAAAGAACCAAAGCCAACGAGGGCTACACGCTCACCACCCTTGAGGGCGTTTGAGGTTGCGTCGATGAAAGAGTCGAGTGCGCGGCCTGCGTCGGCCTTGCTGATGCCTGCGCCTTCGGCCATGGCATCGCGGAGTTCGGATTTGTTCATGGTTTATTTTTTTGGGTTGTGAACCATCCAAATGTATATGCGAAATCCCGCGCCCCACGGGACGTGCAGCACGTTTTTATGCAGTTTGTGAATAAAGTCGGTTAAGAATTGGATAAACCCGGAAAACCAACGTGAATGCGGGCTCTGAGAAGGTGGTCACCTTTGTCACTTAGTCCAAAAACGACCAAATGTCTGACTCAGCTCCTCAAAATCCGATGAATTCACCCTTCGAAGCCCTCGGTCCAACCGTCGATTTTGAGGTTCCACTGCGTTACAGCGACATGGATTTGTTCGGGCATGTCAACAATGCCCGATACTTCACCTTTTTGGAAGAAGCCCGAATTGCATGGTTTGAAGCCTGTGTTCCTGAACCTTGGGACTTTCGCAAACATGGCGTGCTGGTGGCCCACAATGAGATGGACTACCTCAAGCCTGTTGAACCCGGTGATCGGCTGATTATTCGTTTAGGGGCCTCGGGCCTCGGCAATTCGAGCATTCACATTCGCTACGAGGGTTACGTATTAAAGAAGGGGGATGCCGCACATACAGCTTTGGCGTTCCGCTCGGCCACCACATTGGTGAGTTGGAATACTGCCGCTGGAAAAGTGACGCGTGTGCACGATGATTGGCGCAAAGCCATCACAGGGGAATAAGCCTTGCACAAGACCATCTGGCGTCATGCTGTCCTGAACGAAGTCGGTGCAGTTCACGCAGAACTGTGCATAATCAGAAAGGCTGAGAATGGGGGAGGGACTTTAATTTGCCCCACACAAACACTAGAAATGAAACACCTTTACTCCTTATTAGTGGGGCTCGCAATGACCGGGACCATTATGGCGCAGACCGTTTTGGTCACCCTCAGCGTCGACATGAGCAACCAAGACGTCGCCGCGGAAGGCATTCACGTCGCCGGCGACTTCCAAGGTTGGGACCCCGCCGGAACCATGCTGACAGACGACGATATGGATGGCATCTATGAGGTCACTTTGGAATTGTCAGATTCATTGTCTTCGATCCAATACAAGTTCCTCAATGGCAATGCTTGGGGAGTAGACGAAGTGTGTCCTGAGGCATGCGCCCTCCCGGGAACCACGGACCGCTATGCGGCCATTGATGGAGACACATCCGTACCTGTGGTGTGCTTTGGCCAATGCGCAGCCTGCGGGATCACCACCGTTCTCTTTAAGGTAGACATGAGCCAAGAGGAAGCCATCAACCCTGTAGGGGTTCACATGAACGGCAACTTCAATGGATGGGACGGAACCAACTTCCTGATGATGGAGGATACGGATGGCGATATGGTCTTCACCTACATGACACAAGTAGACGGCGCCATGTTGGACCCTGTGGACACCTTGCAGTTCAAGTTTGTCAATGGCAATGCCTGGGGTTTCGATGAAAGCCCAGAAGGAGAATGTGCCAACCAAGGCAACCGCACCATGGTGCTGAATGGAAGTGACTTGGTCTACCAGATGAGCGAGACCGGGCAGCCATACTGTTACAACACATGCGGAAGCTGTGTGGCCCCCACACCCGTCACCTTTAAAGTGGACATGAGCACCCAGGCAGCGGTCTCCGTGAATGGGGTTTGCGTCGCAGGTAGCTTTCAAGGTTGGACACCCGGCCTCAACTTCTTGTCCGATGACGATGGCGATATGGTGTACGAGGGCACTTTCGATGTGGTGCCTGGCGATTATGAATTCAAATTCATCAACGGCAACAATTGGGGGGGCGACGGCGACGGCAACATTGACAACGAGAATCCGCCAGCGGATTGCGTGTCCAATGGCAACCGGGTATTCTCAGTGATCGATGAGCCCGTGACCATTCAATACTGCTACAACCAATGCAGCGAGACTTGCGTGCCCGATCCCGATCCAGCGGCCATCACCTTTCAAATTGACATGTCCAATGAAACGGTCTCAGAGAATGGGGTGTGGTTGATTGGCAACATCACCACCCCTCAGTGGCAGGCTGGCGCATTACAGATGAGCGATTCAGACGGCGATAACATTTACGACATCACTTACGAAGTCAGTGGAGCGGCCTTCTTTGAATACCGTTACTGCAATGGTGACCCCTATCCTGCAGGAGTCATCGACAATGCTGTTACTGAGGTTGGTCAGTTTGAAGAAGACGGATGCGGACAGGGCAATCCCTTTGGTGAATCCAACCGCACGCATACGCGTTCTGGACAACCAGAAGTACTCGGGGCTTACTGCTTTACAAGTTGCCTGGATTGCAATGGGGACTCTGTGGGGACGGTCATCGGCATTGAAGAACTCCAAGATTTTGTTGGACTCGAAGCCTTCCCGAATCCTGCGAGCGATATGGTCAACCTGCGCATTGATGGCATGGAAGGTCTGTTGCAGATTCGCATCTATGACCTGACAGGAAAGGCTGTGGTCACAGACCGTCAGATGGTGCAAACGGGCGCTGTACTGAGTTATCCCGTTTCTGATTTGGGCGCCGGAATGTACATCCTCGAAGCATTGGGAACCGCGCACCGCGCAACTTTGCGACTTACTGTGGAGTGATCGCGTTAGCCGGGAACAATGAAAAAAAGAAGGGGGCTCAAAAGCCTCCTTCTTTTTTTCTTACAACAATCGTGGAAATCCCTTGCAACGGTGGTGCTAAAAAGGAGCTTGTAGAATGCACGATGCCGCTATATTGCGCACTGATTCACAATTAACACGATCAAACGCATGAAGCGATTGCTACTCGGTGTATTGGCAGCTTGCTGCAGCACCCTTGCTTATTCCCAAGCCACAGAAATTGTCGTTGAGACCTATGCCGAAAACATTGGCATGACAGGGACAACAGACTTGACAGGCTACAACACCTACCGCGTATTTGTCAAATTCGCATCCGATCAGGATTTCTTGACCGCGGTATATGGTGATGTGGACTTCCCCACAAAAATTCAAGGAGGAAACAACTTCTTCAACTCAACGCTTGGAACGTTGAACAACGAGAGCTACAACCCTGTGTTGTTCGGTTCATTCCCGGACCTCGAGTACGATAGCTTCATTACCATTGGAATGGATGGGCCCGCAGTCACTGACGACGGCGAGGCCGCGATCAATGCCGTGGGAGACCCTTCTGCCAACTGGATCCCACAATTCGATCCAGGCGGTGGTGCGACAGGTTCCGACATCATCATTGACACCCAGACTGGTGGAAGCTGGTTCCCACTGTATCCGAACAGCAACGCATACGCTGGAGCGGACAGCCTGGTGATGATTGGACAATTCACGACGGACACCACACTATATGGTGTCATCAGTATCGCCACATTTGTTGGCGGTGTTCAGTCAAACGACTCGCTGGTCACCATCCCTTTTAGCAGTGTGGCAGACGCCGTGTTTGGTTGCACAGACAGCAATGCCACCAATTACGACATGGGCGCCAACGAAGACAATGGCAGCTGCGTGTACTCGTGTGACTATCCTGCTACACAACTCATGGTGACTGGAACCTCATCCAGCAGCGTAAGCTGCAGTGGCTATTCAGATGGCTTCGCCTCTGTGACAGTATCCGGTGGACAGGGGAGCCTGACCTATTCAAATGGCACTTCTTCCAATGCCACCGGCCTGTTCTCGGGTGTTGTGGCGGGAGACCTGACCATAACGGTGACCGACAACGTAGGGTGTTCTGTAGAGGCCATGGTTTCTGTCGATAGCCCTGAAGTCCTGAATGTGATGGCCAGTTTGTCTGACCCCATCAGCTGCAATGGCGAATCTGATGCGGTGTTGAGCGGAAACAGCACCGGAGGAACGGGTGTGATCACTTACAGCTTGCAAGCTCCAATCGACACTGGAAATGGTGGCCTGCCTTTCTTGGAGAATGGAACGGAAACGCTCTTGTTTGAAAACATCGGTGTTGGACTTTACACGGTCTATGCCGTTGATGAGAATGGGTGTTTGGACAACACGCCGGGCATTTCAATTGACCAGCCCCAGCCATTTAGCCTCTACGCTCAGGCGATTGTTCCCACAAACTGCCCAGATTCGAATGATGGCATCGTGGTTTTGAACTACTTCGGTGGCAGTGGAAACAGCACGGTTTACAGCACGGATGGTATCACTTTCGATGAGAACACCACGTTTGATTTGAGCCCAGGTACATACACTTTCTATGCTCAAGACGTCAATGGTTGTTTAGACACCTTGATGGATGTTACCGTGACAACACCACCTGCGTTTGTCGCTCAAGAAGAGTTGACCAACCCGAGCTGCTTTGGCGATATGGATGGCTCCATCACAGTAGAGGTCCAAGGCGGATCGTCTCCCATTTCCTATGTGTATGCAGGGGATACGTTAGACATGGTCTCTTTGGACATGGTTGGAGCTGGCGTATACGCCATCGAAGTTGTGGACGATAACGGCTGTTCTTTCGATGCTTCAGTTGAGCTCGCTGGTCCTGCTGAAATCATTCCTTCCGCTGTGATTACAGATGTATTGTGCAGCGACAGTGAAGACGGTGTCATTGACGCCTCTGCTACTGGTGGGTCCGGAATGGGATACACCTATTCGATTGACAACGGTTCCTTTGGCCCCAACTCAGGATTTGATGGCTTGTCACCTGGTGATTACACCATCACAGTCCAAGACGATGCCGAGTGTTCCGGTTCTACCACTTTCACTGTAGCATCTCCCGATGCCATTGTGGTGACTGTTGATGCCAATGACGGAGCCAACGGCACAGATTCAGACGGCGTTATTGACATTACTGTTGAAGGAGGCACACCGCCATATGATTACAGTTGGACCGGTCCTGGTTACGAAGGCACAGACGAAGACCCTACCGGTATTGCGGCGGGTGACTATGATGTGACCATCACGGATGGCAACGGATGTGAGTTCACAAGCACCACGATTGTTGTGGTCAGTGGTATCGAGGAAATGGTACGTTTGATTGACCTCAAGTTGTTCCCTAACCCTACGAACGGGGACGTGACAGTGAGCATGGAGGGGCTCTCAGGAGAATCTGTCATTGCAGTACTGACTGATGGTCTCGGCCGTGAAGTGAGCCGTGAGGATCTCGGTAACCTTACTGGAGAATTCGTGCACAGGCTCGACCTCAATGCAGTAGAGGCAGGAGTGTATTACTTGCAGATGAACGTCGCCAATGCCGCTCAGGTATTGCGCATCGTGAAGCAGTAATCAGAACTCAACATATTTGAGAAAAGGGCAGCCATTGGCTGCCCTTTTTCGTTGGCGATTCTGTCAAAACGCAACTCATTCAGAATCAAATGTTGAAATGACAGCATGTTCCTACGTTTTATGCATCAATAAGTGATGGACTTTGCAAAGACGAATTGAACCAACCCTAAACACATGAAGCTTCATAAGCTGCTCTTGGCCCTGTGCCTCCTCCCATCAATGCTTTCAGCCCAATATGGCTTGGAGGTAGAAGTTGTCTCTGAAGACATCGGCGTTCTTGTCGGTGCCTTGGGAACGACTGATTTGACCGGTTACTCCTGCTATCGCGCTTACATCACGATGGAAAACGAGGACGATTTCCTCAGTTCCATATCAGGTGACGCTACCAATCCAACCAATGTATTGTCTACTACGGACAACTACTTCCACGCAGCGCTGGGAGCGGCCACGCCAAACGGCATCAACAGCCTGTTGTTTCCGGTATATGTCGACTTGCCATTTGACAGCTGGGTCACCATTGGACTTGAAGGAGTTCCGAATGCAGCAGCGGGCGAAGCTGCTGTGTCAACGGTTCAATCGGGTTCCAACCCTTGGACGACCAACTTTGATCCGGGATTGGGTGCCCCAGGCTCCAACATCGTTATTGACGACCCCATCGGAGGAGCGTGGTACGCCTTGAACGGCGACGCCAATGGTGTCGCAGGCTCTGACTTGAGAGTTCTGGCTGGCCAGTTTACCACTGATGGAGAGCTCTCCATTGAGATGTATACCCAGATCTTCATTGAGGGCGATGGCCTGAATGAGTATTTGGAAAATGGCAGCCGTCCAACGTTCGTATATCCTTCTGTAGAGACCCCCGGGTGCACGGATGTTACAGCATGTAACTACGACGATGCCGCTGTGGTCGACGATGGCTCTTGTACCTACCCAACGGAAGCATACCTCGACTGTGACGGCGCTTGCCTCAACGATGCGGACATGGACGGCACATGTGACGAATTGGAAACGAGCGGTTGTACAGAAATGACTGCCTGTAACTACAATGCTTCTGCTACTGATGACGATGGCAGCTGTGAGTATACCAGCTGCTTGGGTTGTACCGATTCAGGAGCTTGTAATTACGATATGTCTGCTACCAGCGACGATGGTTCATGCGAATTCGTCAGTTGCGCGGGTTGTACAGACGCCATGTCTTGCAACTACGACATGTCTGCAACGATTGATGATGGCTCGTGTGACTACAGCTGCCAAGGCTGTACAGATGCAATGGCCTGTAACTACGACATGGCGGTCACCGAAGATGATGGCAGTTGCACCTACCCAACAGCAGATTACCTCGATTGTGATGGCAACTGCATCAACGACGAAGACAACGACGGCCTGTGTGATGAGGAGGAGGGATGTTCTGACCCCTTGGCTTGTAACTACGATCCCAGCGCCGAAGTAACCGAGGCTGATTATTGCTTGATCGTGGATACCGTCATGGTGCACACTGCGGGCGCTTTGGAGGGCATGACCACTTACCGCTACTACGTCAAGTGTTCCAACCCTGCTGACTTTGTGAGTGCTGTTTCTGGTGATGTGACCAACCCAACAGTGGTCACCACTACTACGGAGTTCTTCAACGACGAGTTGGGCGGAGTGACACCAAACAGCATTCAGTCACCACTCTTTGGTACGTTCCCGAACCTCCAGTACGATTCATGGGTGACCATCGGATTGTCAATGGCACCTGTAGCAGGCATTGGTGAAGCCGCGGTTTCAACGGTTCAGGGTACAGCCAATCCCTGGGCGACCAACTTTGACCCCGGCTTTGGGGCCCCCGGTTCAGATATCGTGATCAACGATCCAGTGGGTGGAAGTTGGTTCGCGCTGAATGGGGATGCCAATGGCATTGCGGCCAACAGTGATGACCAGCAGGTATTGATTGCCCAGCTTACAACAAGTGGTGAAGTCGAAGGCAACTTCTATGTTCAGGTCTTTGAGAATGGCATTGGAACCAGTGCATTGTTCTTCGACTTCAATATTGGAGATGCTTGTGTCGCGCCTGATGATGATTGCCTCTTCCCGGAGGACGTTTATGGTGCAGACAATTTGGATTGTGATGGCAACTGCCTCAACGATGCCGATATGGATGGCGTGTGTGATGAAGACGAAATCGGTGGATGTACCGATGAAACGGCCTTGAACTATTCTGCGGGAGCCACAGACGATGATGGTTCCTGTGCATACCCTGCGCCCAGTGTTTTTGACATCATTGCAGCCAGTGAAGTTCACACGGTACTCGAGGACCTTGTCGTTTTGGCTGGATTGGACGGAACCTTGACCAATGACGGTGCTTGGACGGTCTTTGCCCCAACAGATGCGGCAGTAGCAGCTTTGCCAGATGCCATTGTCAATTACCTGTTGGACAACCCTTCATTCTTGACGGATGTATTGACTTACCATGTTGCGGCCGATTCAGTCACGAGTGACATGCTGAGCGATGCCATGGTCATAGAAATGGTGAATGGTCAATCGGCTACGATCTCGATCACTACAGACGGCATTTTCATCAATGACGCTCAGATCATCATTGCGGACTTGATCGCAGAAAACGGCGTGGTCCATGTGATCGATGCTGTGATTGTTCCTGCCATTGAAGGATGTACAGAGCTTTTATCATGTAACTACAACCCACTTGCCGCTACCGATGATGGAAGTTGCGAGTCAGAGAGTTGTGCTGGTTGCTTGAATGAGTTGGCTTGTAACTATGACAGCACAGCGACCATCAGTGATTTGGGCAGCTGTACGTACCCGATCGATCTCTATGGCGTCGACTATGTAGACTGCACGGGCGCTTGCTTGAGCGACATCGATATGGATGGCATTTGTGATGAAGCCGAAGTAGACGGCTGTATTTATGAGGATGCCTGCAACTATGATCCTACTGCTACTGAGGATGATGGAAGTTGTGATTACGTGAGCTGTGCAGGTTGTACAGAAGACCTGGCCTGTAACTATGACTCTACAGCCACGATCAATGATGGTTGCTTGTACCCGGTAGACCTTTATGGTTCGCCTTACGTGGATTGTGATGGAGCGTGCCTCAACGACTCAGACGGAGACGNTGTGTGCGATGANGATGAGATTGCGGGTTGTTTGGACGACGGCGCTTGTAACTATGACCCCAACGCTACGGACTACGACGTCACGTTGTGCGACTACAGCTGCTTGGGATGCATGGACGCCGCTGCAGCGAACTACGATCCGAATGCGACCATCGACGACGAGACTTGTTTGTACTGTGAATTGGCCATTGACACAGCTGTTACTGTGATGGACTTGTTGTGTGCAGGTGACGCCAATGGAAGCATTACCATTGAAGGTTCTACCGGAGGCTACGGCACGGTGGGATATGCTTTGGAAGGCAATCCATTACAGAGCAACTTCGTATTCGATCAGCTCGCTGGAGGCACCTACAAAGTGATCGCCATGGACTCGTTGATGTGCAGCGATACATTGACTGTCTTTATCACTGAGCCTTCGCCCATTGTTTTGCTGGCTTTCGCAACCGACCCATTGTGTAACGGTGGAAATGACGGCGCTATCCTCGCCACTGCAGAAGGTGGAACAGGCGACATCTCCTATGAGCTCGGTGGAGAAACCAGTGTGACTGGAAACTTCGAAGGATTGGATGCAGGACCATATACCGTGTTTGCCACGGATGCAAATGGCTGTGAGGCTGACATCGATGCAGAAGTGGTCAACCCTGATGCCATTGTGATCACCGTGGACGATGCCACAGACCCTGACGGAGCGCCAAATGGTGAGATTTCAGTAACGGTAACGGGTGGTACAGGTGATTTGTCCTTCTCTTGGGAAGGTCCAAATGGTCCTTATGACACCGAAGACATTGCGGGACTTGAGGATGGAACGTACGCCTTGACCGCTACGGACGAGAACGGTTGTTCCGAGACCGAGGTGGTCACATTGACCACCATTGGCTTGACTGAAGTCACGGGAGCTTTGACGGTATCCTTCATGCCAAACCCCACCAATGGTCAGCTGATCATGGAATTGGGACAGGCTGTTAACGATGCTGTCCTCGAAGTGTTTGATGGCGCTGGTCGCCGTGTGTTCCGCCAAGAGGCGTTGAGCATCGGAAGCCGCATGCCGTTGGATCTTGGTGGCTTGGCTGATGGAGTTTACCAAGTACGCATAACAGTGGAAGAAGCAACCGCTACACAGCGCGTTGTCGTACGCCACTAACCTCCGAAACTGCAAGTGATTGTAAAACGCCGGCCATTTGGCCGGCGTTTTCATTTCCACAAACCGCATAGAATGCGGAAATTGAACCCGATGAACAAAATCTCTTTCATGCCGTCTTCCATGACAAGGACCCACGCTTTTTGGGTCCCGTTGGTGTTTGCCGTCTTTTCCTTGATCAATGTGGCCCATGCTCAAGATTGCGCCCCGAGTGGCTCCGTGGACATATTGGTCGAATTGGGAGCTGACACGGTGGACTTACAGCTTCATGTAGATACTGCGGCTACTGCTGGTTTTGATGCAGGATTGGACAGCCTGTGCCAGGTGGATAGCACCGCGGCCTACGCTTGTTTGTCCTTGGATACCACGCTGTATGTCACGGCTTCACTTCCTCCCAATGGAGAAACTGCTTTGAGCTTTGACCTCTTGGTTCAATCCGACACCATTGCGCCCGTGGTCACTTTTGATTTGGGCGAATGGCTGCTGCTTGCGGCAACGGCATGGTGGGTCTTGGACGGCGATACCACTGAGGTTGACCTCCTGGCAGAGACTTCATTCACTTTGCCTGTTGGCACCGAGCCTACCGTTTTGATGTGCTCGGTGACTCCAAGTTGCGCCATTCTAGGGTGCACAGACGAAGCGGCATGCAATTATGACCCCTCTGCAACGGAGGACGATGGGTCATGCGACTATGCCTTCTTTTGCTTTGACTGTGACGGAAATTGTCTCTGTGATGAAGATGGGGATGGGGTGTGCGATCCTTTTGAATTCCCTGGTTGTACAGATCCGGACGCTTGCAATTGGGCACCGGTATACACAGAGGAGGACGGCAGCTGCTTCTATGCGCAACCTGGTTTTGATTGCGCAGGTTTTTGCCTTCCTGTAGACAACGATGAATGCGGCTTTGCAAACCCCATTGCATGTGGCGAAGTGGTAACCGCCACCACCGTTTGCGCGGACACAACAGAAAGCGAGTTTTGTGACCAGTACAACATCGGACAGTATTACCACGGTGGGCTGTGGTACACCATCATGGGGACAGGGGATACCCTGCGTGCGACCCTGTGTTTTGAAGAAACCGAGTATGACACCTATTTGAGCATTTATGAAGGGGACTGTGGCAACTTGGATTGCATCGCTGGAAATGACGACCAAGACGAGGTCAATTTCTTCGCAGATCCTTGTTTCGAAAATTTCTTGTCTTCTTCGGCCAACTGGGAGAGCGAAGAAGGGGTGGAGTACTTCCTTCATGTCAGTGGCTCCAATGCGGTCACACCGGCGGTAGGCGGTTTTGATTTTGTGCTGGTTTGTGACGGCGTCGAGGTAGGGGCCTGTCTGGATTCCCTCGCATGCAACTTCAATCCATTTGGAACCTTTGATGATGGTTCGTGCGATTACAGTACCTGTGCTGGTTGCGGACTGTTGGCATCGTGCAATTATGACAGTACAGCGGTCATCAATGATTTTGACCTCTGTGACTTCAGTTGTTATGGCTGCACAGATACAGGGGCATGCAACTTCAATCCTGATGCGACCATAGAAAGTGGTTTGTGCGAGTACAGCTCGTGCGCGGGGTGTTTGGACCCCGAAGCGTGCAACTATGACGCTACTGCAGTTCTCGATGGCGAGAATTGTGAATACACATCATGTGTAGGGTGCACGGATGCGGCGGCTTCTAATTACAACCCAGTTGCGACAGAAGAGGATGGAAGTTGCACGTATTGCGACCTTGTATTGTCAGCGCCAATGGTTTCTAGTGAAACGTGCTTCGAGAGTGGCGATGGTATGGCCTCAGTGGCCATAGACTCAGCTTTGACGAATTCTGTATTGTACGAGTTGACCGCTTCTGGTTTCGAAGAATCAGGGACTTGGACAGACGGTGTTTTTTCTGCACTCGCCCCAGGCGATTACTTGCTAGAGGTGTTCGATGGTGACTCTACGTGCAGCGCCATTCAAGTCTTTACCATTGAAGAAGCGCCAGATGTATCGTTGTTTCTGGTGGCATCATCTCCTGCATGCTCAGGAGGGGACGATGGCAGTGTGACCGCATTTGTTGCAGGTAACGTGATGGCCACGTCATATCAGTTGAATGGAGAGCCTGCCGACATTGGCGGCAATTTCAATGGGCTTGCTGCCGGTGATTATCAGGTGAGCGTGAACGTTCTCACAGTCAATGGCGGGGTGTGTTCCGATACAGCGAGCATATCCGTGGTGGACCCTGAAGGCATGGTGGTGACCATCGATGACATAGGGGGAGCCAATCCGAACGAGGAAAATGGCGAAGTTTCCATTTCGGTCACTGGAGGCGTGGAACCCTACACTTTTGAGTGGACGGGCCCCACCGGATCAACGGGAGCAGAGGACCCCGATGATCTGGGAGCCGGAGAATGGACACTCGAAGTAACGGGCGGTGACGGTTGTACGACCAGTATTGTGGTCTCAGTTCCCGTGGGCATCCATGAATGGCGTGCACCGCAGTTTGCTGTGGTCCCCAATCCAACCAGGGATTCTTTTGAGGTCCAGTTCTCTCGTCCATTCGAGGGCATGCTTGAGCTGACAGATGTGACCGGACGGAGGTTGAATCTGCAGTGGGTTCAATCCAGCATGGTCCAAGGGAGCTTGGAAGGCCATCCCGCCGGTGTATACCTGCTGAGGGCCATGGATCAGCAGGGCATGGGGGCCGTGATCCGGTTGGTCAAGCAGGATTAATCTACGGCAGCCTCAGAGGTCGGAGGCTTTGTACTCGCGCTCCCAGATGATGTCGCCTTTGGCGTCATGGGTTCGGATGGTCATCACGCGCTCCTTGCGGGGCCCGGTGACCTCGAGTGTCCCGAAATTGCGGTTGCCCACCATGGTGCCTGGAACACGCAGGGTATTGGGCTCATCGCTGTGATCATAAGTGCCGCTCGTCAATGCACTACAAGTAAAGTCGACCACCTTTTTACCAGTTGACCCCACCCATTCGGTGAGTTCGGAATTGTGCCGGTCACCCGAGAGGAACACCACGCCTCGAATGTCCTCTTGTTCGAGGCGGGCTAAGATGTTGTTTCGCTCCTCGGGATACAGGGCCATATTCTCATAGCCGGCAAAGTCAGAAAGAAACTGGCCACCCACTGCGATGACCTTGAAAGGCGCCCGGCTGTATTGCAAGGCTTGCATCAACCAGTCCACCTGCTCAGGGCCTAAGACTTGGGGTTGTTGGGTAACATTGTCATGGTTGACCCTGAAAGAACGGTTGTCGAGGAGAAAAAAATCGACGTCGTGAAATTTGAACGAAGTGGTGACCCCTTGGTTTTGCAATGCAGGCAGGCCTTGTGAGGGGTTGGCCCAGAATTCGCCGAATGTTTGTGCGGCCCAATCTTTGTGAATCCAGCTTGCATCTGAGTTGTCGGGGCCGTAGTCATGGTCGTCCCACATGGCGTAGTGGGGACAGGTGCCCAAAAGCCGCTGCAATTCAGGTACGCGGCGCATGTGGCTATACCGGTGTTGCATTCCCGACCGTGAATAGAAGTCCACTTCTCGGAAATAAACGTTGTCGCCCAGCCAAAGCATCAGGTCGGGTTCGAGTTCGGCAATGCCATCAAAAATCTCGTAACCACCGCCATAGGGGCGGCCTGGTCGATCAAACTCAGTCTCATTGATAAAGGCGCAAGACCCCAAGGCGACCGTGAAAGAGGGGGGGTCAAACCGATACTGCCACAAGGGCTGAGTGGTAAAGCGCTGCAGCAACGTGTCAATTCCGAGGACGACACGCTCTCCATTCACCAGCACTTGAAAACGATAGTCGGTGCCAGGTTGCAGATTTCCCAGGTCAAAAGTGGCAGTATTGGCCTGTGCCCGAATCAACCGTTGCTCATCAGCCAACAAAACTTCAGTAGGGGCATTGCCCATAGAGTCCGCCCAGCATACAATGGTGGCTTCACAAGGAGCTTCTGCTTGAATCCAGATGCGAACGTCGCGCAAACCGACATGACCCACCATGGGCTGACAGGCCAATTGTGCCGCGCTCAAATAGGCCAGAGACAGGAAAAAGAAGCAGAGGGAGAACCTTGGAGCAATACACTTCATGAGAAAGGGTTGGCCCCGAAGTTCGGAACCAACCCTTAAAAGCGTAGAAAAGGATAAATAAAAGAGTAGATCGCAGGGGGGAGTCAGTCAATGGAGTAGTCCACGCCTTCAATAGCGGGTCCCACTTTCACCATGTATTGGATACCGGCCATCTCTACCCGAATCATCTTGAACACTTCTTTGCTCGTTGGCAGTCGAAGGTTAAAAGTCAATCCATCGAATCCATCAGGATAACGGGACTTGATCAGGGAGCGAACAGGTTGTTCGAGCTTTTCATAGCTCACAATGCGTCGGTTGGACATAGGGCAACAGTTTGGAATCGACTTCCGATACTGAGACAGGTTCAAAAAGGTTTCATTCCCTTATCATTTGCACTTGGACCAGATGCGGGCATTTCCGTGCCGTTGTATATTCACAAAGCAAACCAAAGGCCATGCGCAACCTGATTGAGCAAATCCGCAGAGACACCCCAGCAGGCTTCGATTTTGAGTGGCTGGGCCAGTATGTGAGGGCCATCGATTGTGACACTTTGGACCTGACCGGCTTGGTCCCAGAATTTGAACCAAATTCAGGGAATTACGCCCGCAATATTTTGCTCATGGAGCCTTTTGAAGTGGTGGTGTTGCACTGGCCTCCCGGTGTGCAAAGTGCCATTCATCACCACGAAGGGTTCTGGGGTTACGTCCTGTGTGTCCAAGGAGAAGTGGAAAATGTGGAGTACACTTTCGACCCTGAGACGAAGGAGCTCAGCGAAATAAGTGCCTTGTGCGTCAAGGCAGGAGGCGTGTTGTCTGAACCAGATGGAACCATTCACAAAATCGTAAATCCCAGTCCGGACCAACCATTGGTTACGGTTCATTTTTATGCGCCTGCCCTCGAGAATTTGGATGGTATGGTGCTGTTTGATGCAGAACGTGGTTGGCGCGGAGAACTGAATGAGCAGGCGACGACAGCGTCATTCCATCAGGACGAAAAGGGATTCCGTTCATTGGAAAAAGACGCGTTTTCGTTCGTTCCAATGAACGCGATTCCTGGCAACGAGACGCACGTGCTCTACCCAGTGATTCCCAAGCCATCGAATGGAGAAATCCTGATGTCTATTTCTGAGTACTACGCAGAACAAGCCTCGACTTACGATGATTTGGACGGTACCAGCCTAAAGCGCAGTCGGTATACCTCGAGCATTGACGCCATTTTGGCCGAGGATCTCAAGGGGTTTGGGCCCAATCGCGTCTTGCACATTGCCTGCGGAACAGGACGTCGCGCGCTGGGTATTCGTGCGCAATCACAATTGAACTATGAAGTGGAGGGCATTGACATCAGCGCATCCATGATCGCACAGGCCCGGGAGCGCGGTGTGACAGGACGCATTGGTGTATGGAATGAATGTGGGGCTCAAAAAGACACGTATGACGCCATCACATTCCTCTATGCCTTTGGTCACATTCCATCTGGGCAAGAACGCAGGGAGAGCTTGGAAAAAGTGTTCTCGGCGTTGCGTCCTGGAGGCCGTTTTTATTTCGATGTTTTCAATCTGGACAATGCCAACGAATGGGGCCCCGAGGCCCGCAGGGCGTTTGACGAGTTGAACTTGGGCGATGAAGGTTACGAAGAGGGCGATTTGTTTTACAAGCGGCACAATGGCAAGGCAGTATGCTTCTTGCACTACTTCACCCGGGAGGGCATCTTGGACATGGTGAAAAGCTGTGGTTTTGTGATTTCGGGCATACACCGCATCGGTTATGTTGAACGGAGTGGCGAATCCCTGGAACTCGGAGAGGAGGGAGGCAACTTCTTGATCATCGCAGAAAAGCCCCAATAACAAAACAACCCTTGCCAAATTCGGTTGCAATAACATGACGGATTTCGAGGACAGGAAAGCCTATGCCAAAGGCAGCTTACAGGATTTGGACAACGCCGATATAATCGGACTGTTGACCCAATGGCTGGAAGAGGCCAAGGCGTCAGATCCCGACGATTACAACGCCATGACATTGTCAACTGTGGGCGGCGACGGACATCCCAATGCCCGCATTGTGCTGTTGCGCTCTCTGGAGCAAACAGAATCAGGTTGGGCGGTGGCGTTCTACACCAACTACCAGAGCGTCAAGGGCCAAGAATTGTCGGCGCACCCCCATGCGGCTGCCACGTTCTTTTGGAGTGCGATCGAGCGACAACTTCGGGTCAGGGGGCCGGTGACACAAATGACGCCCGAGGACTCAGACCGATATTTTGCATCCCGGCCTCGGGAAAGTCAAATCGGTGCCTGGGCGTCGTCACAGAGTCAGGAAGTAGCGGACCGCAAGGCCTTGGAAGCCTCATGGGAGGCCCAGAACAACGTGCATTCTCAAAATGTACCCAGACCTCCACATTGGGGCGGCTACCTGCTACACATTCAGCAGGTTGAATTTTGGCAAGGACGAACTGGCCGCATGCACGATCGCATCAGTGCTGAGCGAACGGGGCCAGAATGGCGCATCAGCAGATTGCAACCCTGATTATCCCCTTATCAATCTCCCCCAAAGGCAGGGGTTAGCCAATGTGCAGCACCAGCCCTTTGAGGTAACGGGCTTCAGGATGTCCAGCACGGGTAGGATGGTCTGCAGGCTGTCCCAACCTCCTCAGAATGCGCACCTGCCGTCCTGATTCTACAGCAGCGGCTACAATCGTGTCTTCGAACAGCTGTGCATCGACCACTTGCGAGCAACTATAGGTCCAGAGCAAACCTCCTTGGGGCATCTTTTTGAGCGCCTCTGCGTTGAGCCTCTTGTATCCCTGAACCGCTTTGTGTCGTGCGGACCGGCTCTTGGCATAGGCCGGGGGATCCAAAATGACAATCGGTGGCAAGCTGTCGCACTTGCGCAGATAAGTCAAAACATCTCCTTGAATGCCTTCGTGCTGGTCCTTGTATCCGTTGATTTCTGCATGATGGCAGGCGGCTTGAACTGCCTTTTCTGAGGCGTCGAGGCTGATGACATGGGGACTGCCTCCCTTGAGAGCAGCCAAGCTAAAGCCCCCCGTGTAACTGAATGCATTGAGGACCGCCCGGTCTCCAACGCATTGCATCAACAGTCCTCGGCTGTCCCGTTGATCGAGGAAAAAACCGGTTTTCTGTCCATCGATGGGGGAGACTTCATAGCGGATGCCATGCTCAAGGACCGGCCGTTGTGCGCTGCCCTCATGGTCATCTGAAGATGACCAAACCACTCCATCTGCGACCTGCTCATCGACTCCAGGCAATTTGGCGATGAGTGAGGCGCTTTTGTTGACGATCAGATCGAGTGAATCACCCAAAGCTGCGCGCAGGCCGGCAGACAAATCTGGCCACGCGCGGTGCATGCCCATGGAGTGTGTTTGCACCACAGCCATCCCCGCATACCAGTCTACGACCAAACCGGAAAGTCCGTCCCCTTCTCCATGGACCAAACGGCAGCAGTCTGTTTCTGAAGATGTCCCCGGCCCAAGTCCAACGGATTGGCGCACGGCCAGACACTCAGCGATCCGCTCTTCCCACCAATCGGCTTGGGGTGGTGCGTTCAAAGTTCCTGAAGCCACAAGCCGGACCGCAATGGAGCCGGCGCCCCAGTGTCCCCATCCCAAGGCCTGGCCTTGAGAAGACATCACGCAGACCCAGTCTCCAGGTGAGGGCGCGGCATCGTCCACTTCAATGCGCTGTATGGCACCAGAAAACACCCAGGGATGCCCGCGCAGCAGACTTTTTTCCTTGCCGGGATGAAGGTGTACATAGGGGTATGATGGAGACGGCTCTGGCATGGGAGCAAGGTAGTTCCGCGGCGCTGGCTTTAGGACGGTTGAGCGACTTTGAACACCATGCCGTCTTTCCAAGTCACCCTCCCTTGGGCACGCCACATTTCAAGGACGCTGCGAACATCCTCCCGGTGCATGATGGGCACCAAGCGCTGCAGCTCAATAGAGGAGATGCCGTCTCCAATCCACGCTTCAATGTCGCCTTCAGTAGGAGGTTGAGAAGGACTGCAGCGGTCACAAATTCCACAAGGTGCCGCGATCTCTTGGTCGAACAGCCCCTCTAAAAACTGCGCCCGGCAACCCTCAGTGTGCAGATAATCCTTCATGAATTCCCAGCGTTCTTGGGCATCGCGCTTGCGGTCATCCAAAATGTTGTCAGGAAGGCGTGCGGTCCCGGCAGCTGGTCTCGCTGCTGTGAATTGAACGGCTGCTCTTTGCGTGGGGAGCGCCATGGCCACAAGGGCCAATTCGGAGAGCCGTTTGAGGTGCTCCCACCCGGCCTTTTCCGAGCATCCCGCTTCAGCAAAAACTGAAGCAGCATCCAGTGTCCATAATCGCCGCTTTTCCTTGCCGTGTCTGGAGAGCAAGGCACGGAGCATACGGCCATCGCTGCCAGCATCAATGGGGTGTTGGGCCAGAGAGTCAGGGTCCTGTATCCACCTCATTTGGGTGGATGGTCCCACAGGATGCAGCTCGATCCAGCCAGCCCGGGCCATGAGGTCCAATGACTTCCTGACTTGCTGTATGGGAGCCCCTGCTTTCTTGGCCATGGGGGCGATCCATACCTCTTCGGGAGCTTCCATAACGGCACCTTGCGCCATCGCAAGTTGGTTGGCCAAGGACTGCAATACACCTCGGACGGTGTCGTGGCTCGGCCATTGTCGCAGGACTTGATCGGCCGCTTCTTCTACCGCACGCGCATCGACAAACACCATGGCCTCGGCCTTCTGTCCATCTCGTCCTGCCCGTCCCGCCTCTTGGATATAGCCTTCCGGTGATTCTGGAATATGAGCATGGGCAATGTGCCGCACATCGGCCTTGTCAATGCCCATACCGAAGGCCGTAGTGCAAGCCAATATGCGCAACTTACCTGCGATCCACTGCTCCTGATGGTCATTGCGGTCGGAACGCGACATGCCTGCGTGGTAAGGGGCTGCTGTAAATCCGTGCGCCTGCAACATGGCTGCCATGGCTTCAGCTTCCCGGCGACTGCGGACATAGAGAATGGCCGATCCGGTGGTGCGATGCCCCCAATCAATAACGGCAGCATGACGGTCCGGGACGTCGTGCACAGAAAAGGCCAGGTTGGGCCGTCTCATGCCCACCCGAAGACGGGAAGGACGGGTCATGCCCAGAAGCCGTTCGATGTCATCGGCAACCTGCTCAGTGGCTGTCGCCGTGAGGGCAATCCAACTGGCCTTTGGATGCCAGCTTCTGATCTGCCCCACTTCGAGATAGTCGGCCCTAAAGGCATGGCCCCATTGACTCACGCAATGCGCTTCATCGACCGCAATGGTGCGAACGTCCATGGCTTGGCAGGCCGATTTAAAAGTCGGTTGAGACAACCGTTCTGGCGCCACAAAAAGAAAGCCACCCGGTCCAAATCTGGCATTGTCCAATATGCGCTCGGCCTCGTCCTGTCTCAGTCCCGCAGTCAGGGCTTCTGCCGCAATACCGCGTGCCCTGAGCCCTTGAACTTGGTCGGCCATCAATGCTACGAGGGGACTGACCACCAGGCAGATGCCACCCCGGACCAGCCCGGGAATTTGGTAGCAAATGGACTTGCCGCCACCCGTAGGAAGTATGGCTAAGGTGTCACCTCCTTGAGCGCCCGACATGACCACCGGAATTTGGGACGGACGAAAGGCAGGGTAGCCCCAACGATCGCGCAGCACCTGCTCCAGGGCGGCCAAAGTAGGAGGGGATGTATCTGCTGGTGTCATTTCCTTGTAAATGGCGATGTGGTCGCGGTGAACAGCTCTAACTTTCGTCGCTTAAACCGGGGACCATTCCCCATGCAAACCACCGAAAGATGCTCGTAGCAGGCAATTGGAAAAGCAACAAGTCATTCAACGAGGCAAAGGAATTTGCCAACGCCTTCGCAGCCATGCCCGCTGCGCCTGCCGGCGTAGAGGTCATGATTGCGCCACCAGCCCCTTATTTGGCGGCCATGGGTGAAGCGCAACTGCCTTTCCGTTTGGGTGCACAGAACGTTTCTGCGACAGGCCCTGGAGCCTTCACCGGTGAATTTACCGCTGAGATGTTGGCGGGAAGCGGTGTTCAGGATGTGATTGTTGGACACAGCGAGCGCCGGGATGGGTTTGGAGATGATGATAAGGTGGTAGCCGAGAAGGTGAGCCGCGTGTTGGATGCCGGATTGCGTGTGATCTTCTGTTGCGGGGAAAGCCTTCAAGACCGGCAGACAGATGTGCACTTTGACAAGGTTTTGAGACAACTAGAATCCGCAGTGTTGCATCTTCCGGCAGAGGCAATGGACCGGGTTGTTGTGGCATATGAACCCATTTGGGCCATCGGTACAGGGTTGACAGCGTCAGAAGATCAAGCCCAAGAAATGCACGCCGCGATTCGCGGTTGGCTGCGTGAAGCGTTTGACGATGCGACGGCCAAATCGATTCCCTTGCTCTATGGTGGAAGCTGTAAACCGGCCAACGCAGATCAGTTGTTTGCTTGTGAGGATGTCGATGGAGGCCTGATCGGTGGCGCTGCGTTGGACCCCGATTCTTTTAGAGCGCTTGTCGAGGCAGCGGGTAGGGTGAGTGAAGCCCGTCAACAAGCTGAAGCCTCGTAAATGGCTTGGACAAGGATTCATCTTCGGTGTGAGCCTGATGCGCCTGGTCATGAAATCGCCACAGCATGGCTGGCTGATGCCGGGTGCAGCATGTTTGAAGAGACGACGGATGGTTTGCACGCGTATGCAAAAAATGAGGAGCTCGATACAGCATTGACCGAAGTCATCCACGCCGATCTTCAACCGATGGGGTTAAAGACTTGGCTCGTCTCCGAAGTAGAGGAGGAGAATTGGAACGCCAAATGGGAAGCGGATTACCCGGAGGTCACAATTGACCGGAGCATCCGCGTGAGGGCTCCTTTTCACCCCCTGGAATCTGAAACGGACTTTGAAACTACGCTGACCGTTCAACCCAGAATGGCTTTTGGAACCGGGCATCACGGCACCACCTATGGCATTCTCACAGAAATGGTGAACATGAAGTGGGCGGGCACTTCGGTGCTCGACATGGGTTGCGGCTCTGGGGTCTTGGGCATCTACGCTGCCCATAAAGGAGCGGCTGCGGTCATGGCCATTGACATCGATCCATGGAGCGTGCGCAATACCCAAGAGAACATGTCGCTCAACGGCATCAGCGAAACGGCCGCCTTTGAGGTTCGGGAAGGGGGCGCTGATCGGCTCAATGACGTTGCCACTGGACATTTTGATGTGGTCGTGGCCAACATCAACCGAAACATCCTCTTGGAGGACATGGACGCTTATTGTCGGGTGTTAGGAGAATCGGGAACGTTGATGTTAAGTGGCTTTATGGAGCCTGACATCGCCGCTTTGGTGGATGCTGCGGGTCAGCACGGACTGCGCCTGGAGGCCACTCGCGCTGAATCTGAATGGCGCATCCTCACCCTTCGAAGGTGAAGCTGATGATGAAGCTGCGTGTGCGCAACTGATCAAGAGCCTGGCTAAACGGGGTATCGTCTTGGATCAGCACGTTGCGCATCCCAAACTCTGTCTTGAGCTCTACGGAAAACTTGAAGAAAGGGAGGAAGAAATCTGCCCCTGCACCAAAGTCAAGGCTAGAATTGTTCTTGGCAAGTTTAAGGATGTAACCGTCCTGTAGGCTTTGGTTGACATCGGCTTGGGACTGCATGTCGCGGCTGATCTTACCACCGACCAAGGCATATGGAGCGAAGTTTCCGATGCGCTCCGTGCGCAGCTTAACAATCAGAGGAAAATCAAGGAATACACTTTCAGTCCGAACAGAAACAGGATTCGTAGTGCCATCAGGGTTCCTAAACCTGAACAGCATGCCACGGTCTTGGAAGCTCAAGCCTGGAATGAAGCGAATTCGAATGGTCTGGTTGACGTTGAGCGAGGCCAGCAAGGCCAAATTGAATCCGGCGAGGGCATTGTTCTCGACGCTCAATAGACTGTCTGAGAAGGTGTAATCAGGCCTGAGTTGGAAGTTGAAGCTGCTGGTGTTTCCACTCAGCAAAAAGCCAAAATGATAGGCACGGTAGTCAAACTTGGCCAAGTTTTGCTTCGCCGTTTGACTGTGTGCACCCAATCCACAGCACAGAAGTGCGCCCAACGCAAGGGTGCGCCAAAGGGTAAATCGCCGTATCCTCAATCCCTTCACGTCCACCTTAACGTCTTTGCGTTCAGTGTATTGTCCCAAAGTGGTCATGACTTGAACCATTGCCCCAAAAATGAGGTAAATACGACAGTTGACATGGCTGCAGCAATCCACATGAGCAGGCTGGCTGTAAAATGCCAAAGGGGATCGAACTGGAAGCGCAAGCTGGCTTTGGCCCGTTCTCTGGCTGTTTCGATGTCCATCATCGCCAATTGTGGATCATCGGCTTGCAATGCGGCAAATGCAGTTTCATCGGCCAAAGACCGGTCGATGAAAGTCTCCCTCTCGAGCATTCTGAGCGCAGTGTTTTCGGCACAGACCACATGATGGTAGCACACAGTGCTTGCCGCAGCGAGCAGTGCATACAAAACAGCAGGTTTCAAAGAAGCCTTGAAGCGGCTTATGAATGAGGGTTCTCCAACGGCTTGAAAAGCAGCGATGAGCGCAACGACCAAGGTGAGTCCGAAATGTGTGAACACACCAACAGAAATGCCGGTTTCAAAAGGCACTAACCCTGTGGTTCCCAATCGTATGGCCCACCATATGGCTACAGCCAACACAGGAAGCCATCGATACAATGTGCGCTTGGCGCCCAAGGCGTCAGCCATTCATGGTAATCAAAAACTCCTCGTTGGAATCGGTTCGGCTCATGCGGTCTTTCAAGAACTCCATGGCTTCGATGGGATTCATGTCGGACAAATGCTTGCGCAAGACCCAGATTCGCTGCAGCAATTCCTTGTGCATCAACAGGTCTTCACGGCGTGTGCCAGAAGAAAGAATGTCGATGGCAGGGTAGATGCGGCGGTTGGAAATGCGGCGGTCGAGCTGCAGTTCCATATTGCCTGTTCCCTTGAACTCCTCGAAGATGACCTCGTCCATCTTGGATCCGGTTTCCGTCAAGGCCGTTGCAATGATGCTCAATGAGCCACCGTTCTCGATGTTTCTCGCTGCACCAAAGAAGCGCTTTGGCTTCTGCAGGGCGTTGGATTCGACACCACCTGAAAGCACCTTTCCAGAACCAGGAGCTACAGTATTGTAGGCACGGGCCAGACGGGTGATGGAGTCCAGGAGAATGCACACGTCATGGCCGCACTCTACCATACGCTTGGACTTCTCCAAAACGATCTCGGCAATCTTCACGTGGCGGTCTGCGGGCTCGTCAAACGTAGAGGCAATCACCTCTGCGTTCACGCTGCGCTTCATATCAGTGACCTCCTCAGGACGCTCATCAATCAGCAGAATGATGAGATAAGTCTCGGGGTGGTTTTCTGCAATGGCATTGGCCACATCCTTGAGCAAAGTTGTCTTACCCGTTTTGGGCTGCGAAACAATCATGCCGCGCTGTCCTTTTCCGATAGGGGAGAAAAGGTCCATGACGCGGGTGGACATGTTGCCGTTTTTGCCCGCCAGTTTAAAGGCCTCCTGTGGGAAAAGAGGAGTGAGGTATTTAAAGGGGACGCGGTCCCTAACCCAAGATGGATCCCGGCCATTGACCTTGAGGACTTCTACCATGGGGTAGTACTTGTCTCCCTTTCGAGGTGGACGAATGGTGCATACCACGTTGTCTCCAGTTTGGAGTCCTGCGGCTTTTATCTGCTTGTTGCTGACGTATACGTCGTCAGGGCTGTTCAAGTAGTTGTAGTCGGCACTGCGCAGGTAGCCAAACCCTTCGGGCATGACTTCCAGAACACCTTCTGCTTGCGCAATGCCATCAAAGTTGAAACCGTGTTCTTCTGGTTCTCCCAGACGGTCGCGGTCGCGTCCTCGGCGGTCACCCCGCTCATTGCGGTCGTTGCGGTCACCGCGATCGTTGCGATCGCCGCGTTCATTGCGGTCTTTCCGGTTGCGGTCGCGGTCGCGACCACGTCGGTCACCCCGATCGTTGCGGTCTCCTCGGTCGTTCCGGTCACCTCTGTCGTTGCGGCGGTTACCTCTGTCATTTTGATCGCCATCCTTGCTTGGCTTATCGCCGGCATTGGCGGCCTCTCCTGACTTTTCGGAGTTTTCCGTGCGCTCGCCGTCCCCGTCACCGTCTTTAGGTCGGTTTCCACGAGATTGAGCGCGCCCTTTGCGGTCACCACGCTCTGCTTTGTCGTTCCGGCGACCATTTCCTTGGTCTTCTGAAGAGGTCTTGTCTTCGGACGCATCTTCTTCAGTGCCTCGATCTTTCTTGGCAGCAGCGCGTTGTCGTCCCCGACCAGTACCGGTCGGTTTTTTGCTGGACTCCTTTTTATCGCCATCATCTCCATCGGCCTTGGCCTTGGCGCTGGTGGTCAATGCTTGCTCATCGAGAATGGCATACACCAATTCCTGCTTTTTGAGCTTGTCCGTTCTGGCAATGTTTAGCTCCTTGGCAATGTCCCGGAGCTCAGCAACCTTGCGGCTGTTCAAATCAATGATGTCGTACATGTGGGGGTCCCACTTGCGTGGGCAACTCTGTGTTCAAATTTCCCTGAGGGAGCCCGAAGGCTTTGCACCGACTCGGTGCGATACAAGTTTACAACATCTTTCTCGGACCTCAATGCTGGATCACTTTTGTCCCAATTCAACCACTTCGGGCGCGTGAATTTTCCCATCGGCCAGGTGAAACCGCAGCAAAGTCCGAACCTTGTGAAAACCCTGAAGCCCAGCAGCTCCCGGGTTCAAATGAATGCCGCCCCAAGTTTTGACGTGCTGCACCAAAAGCAAGTGAGAATGGCCGCACACAAAAATATCGGGCTTGTGGACACTGAGTCCACTGCGGATGCCCTTTGCGTAACGGCCTGGCCGGCCACCAATGTGGGTCATCCAAATGCGGCAACCCTCGCGTTCGATGTGTTGATGTTCGGGGAAATCACGGCGCATGAGGTGGTCGTCGATGTTGCCATAAACAGCCACCAGGGGCACGATGGCAGCAATGGCATCGGTCACCTTGAAATCGCCAATGTCTCCAGCATGCCACACCTCGTCACAAGAGGAGAGGTGATGCAGGATGCGGTCATCGATGTGGCCGTGGGTGTCGCTGATGAGTCCAATACGCACAAGACAAATTTCGTTCCTGTTGTGCGATTCGCCCCATCTTGGCGTTCTGCTAACGCACAAACTGTCACCATGATTCGAATGCGCATTGTCCTTATGCTCTTTTTGGTCTCGCTTGTCCCGCAATTCAGCGTGGCTCAGCCGGGGCCTCGTTTTCATACAGAGAGTAAAAAGGCGATCAAATTGTACCGCCGGGCGATGGAGATGAGCCGCGCAGCGATGGTGCCAGGTGCTGCCACCGAAGATGCCAAGCAACAAGTAGAGGAGGATTTGCGCAAAGCATTGGAGCTTGATCCAAACTTTGCGGAAGCTGAGCGGGTTTTGGCCGCTCTGGATTATGACCGAGGAGCTTTTATTGAATCAAGGGACCATTACGCCCACTACTTGTCCCGATTTGGTGAAGATTGGATCCGCGATCATTTTTCCTGGGCTGAATCGGCGCGTTTTGCGCTAGACCCCTCCGGAATGAAAGGGGCGATGAAGGCCATGAGCCAAATTCCAGGCGTTGCGGAGGGACCTGACGTCGATGCCATTGCGGCAGTATTCAAAGACGCTGAGTTCATGGAGGGCGCACTGGCCAACCCAGTTCTATTAGACAGTGAAGTCTTACCACCGCCCGTATCGACCCGAGACGATGAGTATTTCCCCAGTGTGTGGCTGGCCGGAGAAGCATTGGTGTTTACCCGCAGGGTCGAAGATGCGCGCTATCACCAGGGACAAGAGGACCTATATGTGGCCCAACGAGAAGGAAGCGGTTGGTCGGCGCCAGAACCATTGCGAGGGTTAAACACGTTGAGCAATGAAGGGGCTGCAGCACTTTCCGGTGACGGCATGACGATATGCTACACTGTATGTCGTGACACTGACCGTTCAGGAGAAGATGCCCATAAAGGAAGCTGTGATTTGTATATCGCCCAGCGCAATGAACAAGGGTGGGGACAAGCTGTAAACTTGAGCGCAGTCAATACTGCAGCTTGGGAAAGCCAACCTTGTTTGAGCCCTGATGGTCAGCAGTTGTTTTTCACGCGAGGGGCGGGCCGCGCAGGAAGGCGTAAGTATGACCTTTTCACCGCACGCCGCCAGTCAGACGGTAGTTGGGGCCAGGCATTTCGAATGGGGGGTGAAGTCAATTCAAATGGAAAGGAAATGCGCCCCTTTATCCATCCAGATGGCCAGCATTTCTATTTTGCTTCTGACGGCAGGACTGGAATGGGCGGCATGGACCTCTTTGTCTGTACCCTGATGGACAATGGAAAATGGGGAAGCCCCGTGAACTTAGGATGGCCCATCAATACGCCGGAAGACGAGAGCGGCCTTGTGGTGTCGTCAGATGGTGTGACGGGATTTTTTAGTCGATCCGAGGACGGTCAGCTGGACATACATGAACTCATCCTGCCGCCCAATGTCGCCGCCCAAGCCACCTCGGCCATGGAAGGGCGATTGAGCTCTGCTTCGGGCGTGCCACTTCAGGCCGCTCTGATTCGTCTGGTAGACAGCGATAGCGGAACACCTTTTGCCGAAGCCATTGCGGCGGCAGATGGAAGCTATCATGTTCCAGTTCCGTTGGACCGGGCATTTGTGGTCATGGCCGAGGCAGCGGGCCACATGTTGCTTTCGGAGCGGATAGAACAGGGGGAAATCGAAGGGCGTGTGGCCAGAAACTTTGTTCTTGACCCCTTGCAAGCAGGGAGTGAGGCCGTCTTAAAAAACGTCTTTTTTGAGAGTGGCAGCGCCATGTTGAATCCCACATCCAATGTGGAATTGGAACGGGTCGGTAGCTGGCTTGCTGCCCAACCCCATCTGATCATGGAAGTGGGCGGACATACCGACGATGTGGGGACACAATCAGAAAACATGATCCTTTCAGAGCAGCGTGCCGAGGCCGTTAAAACGGCCTTGCAGCAAGCTGGCGTTCAGGAAAGGCAGCTCATCGCCAAGGGCTATGGGCAGTCCAAGCCTGCCGTCACAGGCACTTCAGAAGAAGCCCGGCAGCAAAACCGGCGCACTACGTTGATGGTGCTGCCAGCGCGTTGATCACAACATCAGTCGACCAGCAGGTCTGCTGCACCAATGGCGGTCCAAACCACGTAGCGTCCTGAAGCAAAACCACTCAGGTCCAAATCAAATTGAGCGGTAGGCACCTGGCCTTCAAAGACCACACGGCCTGTCATGTCACGGACCACCAATGGACCACCAACAGCACCTTCCGTAGCCAGTACAGTGGCAGTGTTGTGCGCAGGCACGGGCTGAATCAACAGCGGCTTGATGACTGGACTGGGCACCAAAGAAGGGTCTGAGGTGCTGAACTGTTTGATGATATTGGGTGGGTTGCCGGGATAGGACTGACCATTAAATGCCAAATAGAAGGCGCCTGTGTAGGGGTTCACCGCAATGTCGCGAATGCGCTGGTTGAAGCTGCCAAAGAAAGCTTCTTGACTCTCTGCGGTTTGACCGTCTTCTGACAGTTCAATCATGATCAAACGGCCTGGAAGGGGGTCGTTGAACCCGCTCATAACGCCCATCATGATTTTTCCTTGAAATTCTGGAATGGCTTCGTGGGTATAGTACTCCAATCCATTGAGGGCGATGCAAGGGGTCCATGCGAGCAGAGGCTCTGCCACGTCCCATTCGTCACAAAAAGAGAATTCGGAGGGAGCATTACAGGCTCCTTGAACAGTTGGCCACCCGTAATTGCGGCCTGCTTCGACCAGGTTGAATTCATCGTCTTGGTTTTGACCGTGCTCAGAGGCGTAAATCAGACCATTGGGACCGATGCACAATCCTTGGGCGTTTCGGTTGCCCCATGTGTAGACATAGCTGTCTGGACCAAAGGGGTTGTCCTCTGGAATAGAACCGTCAGGATTGAGGCGCAGGATTTTACCGTTTAAGCTCTCGAGGTCTTGGCTGTTGCCGGTATCACCAGCATCACCGGTGGTCATGAGCATGGTGTTGTCTGGGAGCCAAAGCAAACGGCTACCATTGTGGATTTGAGCCCCAGGCAAGCTCAAAAGCTCCTGTTCATTGACCAGTTCTGTGCCGTTCCACTCAAACACACTGAGGTGCTCCGACACACTAAACTGACCATCGCAGTATACCACCCATACACGGGGGTCTTCTGGGAAGTCAGGGTGCTGGATCATACCCAAAAGCCCCGGCTCTCCAGAACCATTGTAGGTCACATTTAAGTCGAGCACGGTCGTGTAATCTCCGGATGAAGGATCGATTCGAATCACCCTTCCTTTCCGTTCGCTGCACCACAACATGTCATCGCCACCCCAAACAAGCTCCCAAGGAATTTGGCTGTCGTCTACCAAATCAGTGGCGAACAAGGTGGTGTTGCCAACGGTAAACGTGTCTTGAGCTTGGGCCTCTGTGCTCAAGAGTGAAACACAAAGAAGACCTACAAGGAAAAAGGCTCTATTCATGGTGCAAGAATAAGGAGTGGAATGCGATTAGAGGCCTGCAGCAAAGGCGAGGGCCGTGAATGGAGGGATTTGTTGCCCCATGGGTTTACCCAAAAGGCATGGAGCTTGATCCAAGTTGGGAATCTCGACGGGCACATCGCTCTGGTTGAAGAAAATGGTGGTGGTTTCGTCTAAGTATTGTCGGGTAATCTTCAGCAGCTGAGGAGCAGGGGAGGACAATTTGGTCTGTCCAAACATCATGCTCATTCGGCTTCGGCGAAGGGCCACCCAACGCGCGGCCATTTCTCGGGTCCGTTTTTCTTCCAGGTCGAGGTTGTCAAAGCGGACCATGCGGCGGTTGTCTGGATCATTCCCGCCCACATCGGCGTATTCATCTCCTTGATAGATGCACGGCACGCCGGGCATGCTCATGTTGAATGCGGTCAGCATGCGCATGGCCTGATGTCCTCGCATCCCCTCCCTTTTAATCTCTCGGGTCCATCCGGCCAACTTGTGGTCCTCATCCCAGCGCACGGTTCCTTCTGCCAGAGACGCGAACCTTGGCCTGTCTTGGTTCCCCGTAATGGTGCCCATGAGGTGGTGCGCACCGTATTGGCTTAACCCCTCCTCGGCGACCTGAATGAGGTCTGAGAAACCCGCATTTTCCTTACCAAAAGCCACGATGGCCTTGTCATACAGGTTGAAGTCGAATTGCGCGTCAATCAAACCGGAACCCAGATAACTTCCGATGAGTTCAGCACTTCCATAGGTTTCTCCAATTTGATATATGCGCCTGCCAGTCCCTGCAGTGTGCCGCTTTACTTTCTGGGTCAAAAGGCGCCAAAAGGACAAGGGGATGTGCTTGGTAGCGTCGTGACGAAAACCGTCGATCTTGCTGTTCAACACCCACCAAGCAGCACTGTCTGACATGGCTTCGGCCACATCTTCACGTTCAAGGTTCAGGGTAGGCATAAAGGTGTCGAACCAGGTGGTCAGGCGTTCATCGTCCCACAATTGGGTGTTCTCCCTGCCATCGGGCAAATAGAGATCGGTGGCCCAGTCGGGGTGCTCTTTGTACAGTGGATGCGCCTCGTGCACATGGTTCGCCACATAATCCAGCAAGAAGTTCATGCCTTTGTCGTGAGCAGCGTCGACCAGGTCATTAAAGGTGGTGCGGTCGCCAAATCGCGGATCGATCTGGGTGTTTGAAATGGGCCAATAACCGTGATAACCACTGAATCGACTCGTGACATCGGTACTGGGGTCCTGCCAATAGCCGTAAGCAGAATCAGGATTGGTGGTGATGGGGCTGATCCACAACGCGGTAACACCGAGGTCATCAAAATAACCACCGTCGAGCGCTTTGCGGATTCCGGCCAAATCCCCACCCTGGTCGTTTGCCTGGGGCAAAACGGAGGGGTCGTCAACCGGACTGTCGTTGGTTCGGTCCGCATTTTTGAACCGATCGACCAGCATGAAATACAAGACTTGTCCTTCCCAATCTTGGCGGGTGAGTTGTGCGGGAGAGTCAATGGGAATGCCGTCCATGAGCGGAATGCGCACTTCGTGGCTCGGTTTGCCATCTCCGTTGGCCCAAAGGCGCAGATTCGAGCGGCCGGATCCATAGGCCTGCGCAGGAATGCGCACGACCCCCGTTCCATCTTCTCCGAGCGTGGTTGTGGCGTACAGTTGATTTTCCCACCATCCCCAAACCCGTGCTCCCGGGGTTCCAAGAAGCCGGACGTCATGCACTTGGTTCCCGCCAAATCCAATGGCCGCCAGTTCAATGTTCTCACCGTTGCCCTCCATGGTCAAAATGGAGTTGAATCCACCAAAGCCATTGTCCACTTTGTGAGGGTTGACAGGGTCTGGCATTTCTTGGCCGTCCACCACCAATTGATAGGGATGCTGCCCTTCGGGCAATAAGAGTTCAATGCTCCATTGGCCATTGCGGTCCAGGGCCAAAGGATGACTGGTGCGCGACCAGCCATTGAACGCCCCCATGATGCGGACATCCGTGTGCTCTTGGTAATCCGAGGGCATCGTATAGGTGAAGCTTTGCTGGGTAGAGGAGAGGACAGGGACATGTGCTGCCCTGCCGTTGAGCCTCAATTCTAAGGCGCCAAACCCTTGAGCAGGCTGGCCTTGGATCCAGACGCCAGATTGAGCGTCTCGAACCTGCACGGCTTGCTGTATTCCCTGTCCCCACGCCGGAATCCAATACACTTCGTCGGGAAGGTGTTCTGGACAGAAGTCCGAAAGGGGGATCCATGTGGAATCTGGTGCAAGGCGGACGGGCATGGCAGTTCCCGGAATCACCTCTGCCAAATCTTGAACAGGCTCATCGGGAGCATGGCAAGAGGCAAGGGTGAAGCCAATGATGCAAAAGGGAAGAAGCGGTTGACGCATGGGGGTACAATATCAGAAACGCCCGGGACGTGGCCGGGCGCTTCGAAGTCTTGCTTGTGGCAAGTTGAATGAGACGGGAATTTCAATCACAGATCAAAATCCCCAAGCTGTTGGCAGGCGGAGGTCCCGTAAAGGTGTAGCCAGGCTTGGTGATGTACCAACGCACACCGTTTTCCAGGGGCTCGCCCGTATATGGGCTTTGGTCTATGTTGGAGAGCGTACCCAAGAAAAAGTCCTCGGGAACGAAAGTGAAGCTGAAAAATCCAGGTTTCCCTTCTACCGGCTCCATTTTTAATTCGGGCACTGTTCCCGCATCGAAAGGGGTAGAGGCCACGCCATCGTCACCATAAGTGTAGAGCGTAAAGGCATCGGTGCGTGCGGTCAAATGCAGGTAGACTTCGTCGAGGTCTTCGAGGTCTGGATTGGTTTCTTGGTTGTTGTCGTAGGTGAAGGTCACAAAGTCATCACCCTCCCTGAATTCGGGAAAGACACACATCCGTCCATTGCAAAGCTGAGGCACGATACCCACCGACAAGTCCTCTGTTTTAGCCTCGCCACCAAACTCCTCTTCATAGGCGTAGCCATTGTCAAATTTGGCCAAGCAAGAGATGCCTCGCGTGAAGAAGGTGGGGCCGTCGACACCGAAATACTCCGTGGGAATAAAGCTGAAGCTGTAGAGCTTTTCTGCCACCTTGGTCATCACCTGATGGTCGTCGCTGTCTCCCCAATCGCCATTGCCAGCAGCAGGTGCCGAGGGATTCCACGCCCAGAGGTAGACCGCTTCATCTGGATAGGCGTCGAGCATGTCGCTCAAGCGCTGGTCTTGACACTGGCTCAAGTCAATGTAAAGGGTGCACTCAGCGTCAGCAGCGGTTGGAGAGGGCAGGACATAAGCCGCTTGTCCCCATGCCACGGTCGTTGTGCAGGCCAGCAGGATGGCCAATCCCTGAGAAATGCGGTTCATTGAGGAATGCGGTTGAAGGTGAAGGTGTAGATCACAGTTTCGACAANGGCACCCCCTTCGCCACAAGTGCGGCGGTATTCAATCGCCATTTGATCGTCGTAAGGGCGCACCGTGGTCCCGAGGTTGTGCACCGTGGTCCCGAGGTTGTACTGCAAAGTGTCAGAGGCACCCATGAGCAGCAAAAAGGTGGGGAACGCTGGGTCATCAAAAGCCCACATGCCCCCTTCACCAAAGTACGCTCTGCCCATTTCTTGCTCGATCGAATAAGAGTCGTCACCATTGAAGGTCATGCGCATGGGAGTGATGCCTTCTTGAATATACAGGGCGCTCAAATCGCGCGTTTCCTTCACGGGGTTGTTCAAGTCTTGCTGGGAAAAGGCGGACAGTTCCCAAGTCCCCAAAAATCCAGCACGTTTGTCAACGGGCTCTCCAAGTTCGCCTTCGATTTGTGGCTTGCATCCTGCGATAGTNGCCAATATGGCCAGGGCCATAATCGGGAGGAATGAATGTCGCTTCATGTCAATGCGGTTTCTAGGGTTCACAAGCAACCGCCTTCGTCGTTCAGAACGAAGCCAGCAGCGGTGGTAGAGGAGTTCGGGAATTGGAGCAATGAACCAGGACAGTCCCAAGGAGCGCCGCGAACGGTTTCAGGTTCACCCATGACACCGCGGAGCTTGACGTGGTCCAGAGCCCAGCCTTCGCACAGTGTTTCCTTGCGGTATTCTTCGCGGGCGGCGGCCAGCACCTCGGCCGCTCCGGAGCCTGCTGGCAAGTCATTCAGGTCTTCCCCAAATGCGCGGTCTCTAATGGCGTTGATGTCGCCAATGGCCGTGGCCAAATCACCTCCGTTTTCCGCAATGGACATGGCCCGCAGGAGGTGAAGTCCCGTCAAGTGAATGACGGGGACATTAAAGAATTGCTTGTCGTCGAAGCGGGTCACCTTGTGCACGACCCCATTGGACTCGATCCAGTTTCCTCGGTCATCTGCGGCGTTGAGCTGAAACAGGTCATTGATGTCGTCGCTAAAGGTCAGTTGCGGATTCAGGTTGTTGTCCTGTCGGAAGTTGTCCCTGAAGGCCGAACTGCGGTCGTTGAGCAAGCTGTCCCCATCCACNGCAAAATANCCNCCGGTAATGCCGAAGACGGTTTCTGGGTTGATCTGTTCGCCGGCCAAAACGCTGTCGCTGCCCGCTTCATACCGGTCGAGGTCGTTGTCGAGCACAAACAAGCCACTGCCAATTACGCGCTCTGCTTCGGCTTGTGCTGCATTCCAGTCTTGGCGCATGAAATGAATGTGGGCCAAAAAGCCACTGGCTGCCATGCTGCTGGCGTATGGACCGTTTTCTTGAGGAAGGTTGGCCTTGGCGAATTCTAGGTCCGCGATGATTTGAGCGTAAACATCGGCCACTGTAGCACGTGGGCTGGGAGGCTCAACAGCATCGGTGCGCAAGGGCACGCCCAGGTGGCTATTGTCGGCAGTATACCCGTAAGGGTAAGCCCACATTTTGACCAGATACCAATGACATACGGCGCGAACAAAACGGGACTCGGCTTCCAACCGCAAACGCGTCACATCGTCCAAATCTTCGACAAGGTCAAAGCTGTCCACCACCACATTGGCCCGGTATATGGCGTAATAGAAGTCGGTGTAGAGCCCGCCTGTTGTAGGGGTAAAGAAATTGGTTTCCCGGTTCCAAACTGCGGTGTAGTCTAGACTGGAGTAGGGGCGCGCCATGTTGTCTGTGAGCAGCTCAGCGATGCACTGCTGGCGCCCATTCAATAGGTTGGCCAGGACATCGTAATTGGAGTTGAGCATACGCTGCAGATCGTCTGCATTGTTGATGGCATCCTCTGCTAGGATCACATCTCCAGGCTCGAACTCCAGCATTCTGTCACAACCGGACAACAGGAGAGCACAACCGGCGGCACTGGCAAAAAGGCGAAGGGATTTCATGGTCGTCTGCATGGCGAATCAGAAAGACATGTTGATGCCAAGGGTGAAGGCCCGCTCTTGTGGAGGCGTGAGGTAGGTCACGTTGGGGCTCATGTTGCGGTCTTGTGCGTTCTCAAAGTCACGCACCACTTCGGGGTCAAGTCCCGGGAAGTTGGTGATGGTAAACAGGTTGGTGACGCTGGCATTGACGCGCAGATTGCGGATGGCATGTGGACCGGTTCCGACTGTGGGGATGGTGTACCCCAAGGTCAAATTGCGAAGGCGCAAATAGCTGGCATCAAAGACAAAAAGACTGGTATTCCACCAAGGGAAACCGCTGGGGAGACCGTAGGTGGTTTCGTCCAACGTCAGGCGCGGAAAAGTGGCTTCGTCACCGGGTTGCCGCCACCGATCCAAGATCTCAGTCCGCATGTTCCAACCGGTCACCACACCGAGCTGTCGCTTAGAGGAGCTGTCAAAAATCTTGGCGCCGTAGCTGAATGTGGCGAGTGCACGGAGGTCCCAATTCTTCCAACGGAAGGTGTTGGTCATGCCACCCACGAATTCAGGGAGACCGTCTCCAACGTATTGCCGCTCGCTGTTGTCGTAATCAAATGTTTCATTGCCTGCCCGGTCCAAATAGACTGGAAGGCCAGTTTCGGCATCCACGTGGGAGAACATCATGAGGTAGAAGCTGCCTACGGGACTTCCCGTGATCACCCGGCTGTCGTTGGTGCCACCGCTGACCGCGTCAGGTGTGTAGTTCCCAATGCTCTGAAGCTCGTTGTAGTTCCGCGCCACATTGAGTTCGGTGGTCCATTGGAATTCTCCGACCAGGTTGCGGCTCTTGATGCTCCATTCCACACCACGATTCAGGATGGTCGCCACATTGTCCCAACGGTTGGTGAACCCCGTGCTTGGTGGGGTGGAGACGTTCATGATGACATCCTGAGAAAGCTTGTTGTAGTAGGCGAGTTCAGTGGTGATTCTGTCGTTCCACAAGCCCACCTCAATGGAAGCGTCGACGGTTCGAGAAGTCTCCCAGCGCAAGTTGGGGTTGGCCGGTTGGAGGGGGAATAGAATGGGCGCTCCATTGTAAAGGATGCCGTTGTCTGGGGCACTGTACGTGCCAAAACGCGCATAGTCTGGAAGGGCCGCATTGCCAGTCTTTCCCCAGCTGGTGCGGGCCTTTAAAAAGCTCATCGTGCCGCTTTCGAACCAGGGCTCGTCACTCACGACCCAGCCGGCACTCAAAGAAGGGAAGAAACCGTAGCGGTAATTCCGGCCAAATCGGCTGGAACCGTCCACACGCGCAGTCCCTTGAAAGAAGTAGCGGTCCTTGAGCGTGTAATTGGCGCGCCCGAAATAGGAGAGGAAGCTGTGCTGAGAAGGGTTGTTGACGGTGGTCTGGCCGTTGGCCAATTCCAGCAAGCTGTCATTGTCAAACACCGGCCCGGTCACGTCACCAAAACCGATGCCATAACCGTAGCTATCGGTGCGCTGAAATTCAGATCCGGCCAACAAGCCCAGAGAACTGAATTCGGTCAGGTCCATTTTGTAGTCCGCGGTCAAGCTGTAGTTCCAGTTCAACACATAGTTCGCGTAGCGGTTGGCATTGCCCAAATCACTGGTCAGGAAAATGCTCGGCGGGTTGTAGATGTCTTCCCGAACGTGCATGTAATCAAATCCACCTGACCCCTTGATGAACAGGTTGTCCATTGGAGTGAGGATCAGGCTGGCGTTGTTGATGGAGCGGTTCTCCGTGGTGACCCACGTTTTGCTCTCACGCACGGCCACAGGGTTTTTTGTGCCTCCCCATTCGTCTTGGTAGAGATAGTAATCTCCAGGAAGACCGTTCACCGTCCCGTCTGCATTGAACAGGGTGTCACTGCGGTAAACAGGGTAGTAGGGCAAGGCATTGGACATGGCATCACCCAAACCACCAGACCAGGCGGCATCGATGCGGTTGTTGATGCCTTGACTCAAGCTTGAAGACACCATGATTTTGGCCCAGTCCGCAGGTTCAAAGTCGGCATTGAGGCGGCCGCTTACACGTTCATAGCTGTTGCCCAGGAGGTAACTGCCGTTGTCGTCATAGCTGACGCCAGCGTAGAGGTTGTAGTCCTCGCCACCCTTGCGCGCACCAAAGCTGTAGTTGTGCTTCACGCCGGTCCCAATGGTTTCACTGACCCAGTCGGTATCGGTCAACATGGCCTGTTCAAAAGCGGTCTTCCGTGCCTCGGGACTGTCACCCGCGGAGCTGAATCCCGGCAGCCACACATAGCCAGTTCCTCCGTCGTTTTCCCATGCTTCTTGGCGCAGGGTCAGGTACTGCTCGGTATTGAGCATGTTGGGCAACGAGGCCGGGTTGGAGAAGCCTGCGCTGCTGCTGAATTCGTAGCTCGTTCCTGCTTGTCCACGTTTGGTAGTGATCAAGATGACACCATTGGCACCGCGCGATCCGTAGATCCCGGTTGCCGCAGCATCCTTCAGGATTTCCACCGATTCAATGTCGTTGGGGTTGATGGTGGCCAGCGGGTTGTTGTTCATTGCACCGCTGTTGCCCCGCAGGAAGTAATTCTGAGTGATGGGAATGCCATCGACCACATACAGCGGATCGCCTGCTGCGGAAACCGAAGCCACGCCACGCACGCGAATCAGACTTCCCGCACCAGCAACACCGGAGCTTTGGCTCACTTGGACTCCCGCAGCTTGTCCTTGCAAGGCCGCTTCGAAGCTCGGTGTGCGCACCGCCGTGATTTGCTTGGAGTCAATTTGAGCGATGGAACCGGTGACCTCCTTTCTGCGCTGGACACCATAACCAACGACCACCACGTCGTCCATCAGCACAGCATTGGTTTCCAACGACACATTCAAGGAACGGGTTTGACCTGCAGCCAAGGTCACCTTTCTGGTCACCTTGACGTAGCCTACAAAGCTGAAGCTGATGGTGTGTTCGCCTTCACCCAAAGTCAGGTTGTAACGGCCATCCACATCGCTGGACACACCTCTTGCCCCGCCATTGGCGACAATGGTCGCACCAGGCATGGGACCTCCATTTTCATCTGTGACAAGGCCAGTCAGCGTTTGTGCAGATAGGCCGCAAGAAATCAGCACTCCCGCAAGCGTGAACAGGCTCGAAATGGTTCGGATCATGAATCGGTGAGATAAGACTCTGGTGATGGAGTCAGGCAATTTAGCCTCCGGAGTGTTANNAGGANGGCAGGCCATTCTTGTGTGGGTCATTCTTGGTTCAACCAATAAGCTGAGGAGCTTGAGCCGCCTTGGGTAACCCGGATCAAATAAGGACCAAAAGGCAAAGCCACAGGCATGGGTATAGTGTTCTGTCCGTATGCACATGGAATGGTGGCCACACAGCGGCCCATCAGGTCAAACACCGCCACACTGCACGAGGAAGTAACGGGGGTTTCCAGCACCAACGAAGGGGAGGTGCTGGGGTTCGGTACGACCTGAAAGGTGGCGGGATGCTGGGCCTCGTGGATGGCCAAGATGTTGCCGGGAGTCTCCAACGCCACATCGGTCCAAAGGTGGTACTCTCCGGGCTCAAAGTCCCACGAGGCTTCCAAATCTGTCACTTCTAAAGTGGCTCCACTAAAGAAGTCGTACCACGTTCCGGTATGCTGAAAACCAGGAGTCATAGACAGCGGGGTGACTTGAAAGTTTCCAGCAACCACCACATTCATGTCCGTGCCGTTGAGATGAAGACGTTTTCCAAATCCCCAAACATCCCAATTGAAGTCCGTCGTTTGGAAAACGGGGTGATCGCGCTTGAGCCCGGCCAAGGCAGACATCACCTGGTACACGCGATAACGGGCTGGCATTTCACGGTAATCCCACCTGACAGGCTTTGCAGCAACCCTGCAGTCCTCGTTGATCGTCACGCCATCACTGCAGGTGTTGATGGAGTAGTCATAGCCCAACTCACCGAATTGCCAGATCATTTTGGGGCCNGGCAAGGGGATGTTGAAGCAAGCGGCCAATTCAATGCGGCCCAAGGCGGTCTCTAAATCCGTAATGCTGTAGCCCCCATTTNCATTGCCAAACTGCAAATTCTTGTACATNAGGCGCTCCTCATCGTGGCTTTCGGCATAGCTCACAGACCGGGGGTGGTTCCAACCCCGCTCTTGCCAGCTGGCCCAAGCCAGGTTTGACGGATATCCCATGGCGCCTTCTTGGTAGTCGTGGGTCACATTGGCCCACGTCATAAACCCAAGGTCGCTGAGTGCCTTCTCCTCATTGTTGTCGGTCCAATGCTCTAGGATCATGTAAAAATCGGGGTCTTGGGACCACACATGGTTTCCATAATCGGACCACAGGTTAATCCTGTCTTGATCATAGCCGCCGCCAGTGCCGTTCCAAGTGAATCCTTGCGAAAGGTCCCACCTGAATCCATCGACATGAAACTCCTCCCTCCAAAAATCCATCACCCGCTTGGTGAAATCCTGGGTGGCTTGGGCTTGGTGATCGTAGTCAAAAAAGAAGTCGACGCCGTTGGGCGGGGCAACGGTGTTGAAGAAGGGGTTGTCCGCTGCGGGAGCATTGTTCTGCCACCACATCAGGATTTGCGGATTGGGCCAATCGCTGTGGTTCATGACCATATCGAGGATGACCGAGATGCCGCGTTCGTGACAGGCATTGATCAATTCTTGCAGCTTGGCCTTGGGCCCATAAGCCTTGTCCACTGCGAAGTAAAAAGAGGGGTTGTATCCCCAACTGTCGTTCCCGTTGAACTCGTTGACGGGCATCAATTCCAAAGCTGTGATGTTCAATTCAGCCAAGTAATCCAAGGTGTCAATGATGAAGTCGAAAGTGCGCTCATTGCTGAAGTCGCGAACGAGCAACTCGTAGATGACCAGGTTTTCCTGTGCGGGCCGATCGAATTCACCATCGGTCCAATCAAAGCTGTCCTCACCTGTTTGAAAAACACTCACAGGCCCTTGGTTGGTCATGCCCGTTGGGTAGTCAATCAGGAAGGGGTAGGTAGACTCGGCAATCCAAGGGTCATTCCAGTAATCCAATTGCTTCTCTGCATAGGGGTCAGCGAACCGCTCGTCATTGGGCATGACGTGGTATTGATAGCGGTATTCTTGGTTGGGGTTCAATCCAGAGAGTTCAATCCAAAACCGATCTCCTCCAGGCGTCACGTTCATCATGAACGCCTCTTGAAGGTCCCAATTTGTGATGTCGCCGATGAAGAATACGTGGCTTTTCCCCGGAGCAAAAAGCTGAAGCACGATAGAAGATCCGTCGGCCGAAGGGTTCAGGCCATCTTGCGTTCCTTCTGGTGCTGCAGCCACATTCGGGGTTTCGGGAAGCACCAAGATTTCCGCAGTGACCACGGCGCTGTTGCTTCCGTTGTTGGCATGGAATTCCACAACGTGGGTGCCTGGTGTCGCAGGGATGAAGTCGTGGGACAGTTGCACCGCATCAGAGGCGGTAGCCAAGGTGTCGCCGTTGCTGACAAAGCTCAAGGCTGCAGGCTCGGATGCGGAAGCTTGCAGGGGAACAGTCTGTCCCAAGACGGCCAGTGAATTGTTGGACTGCGGCTGCAAGAAAACCGCAGAGAAACTCCCGTCGCTCAGTGGCAAGAAAAGGTCGCCCCCATCTGTGTCACGCCCCACGGCTGTGCCGCTCCCATTGCGAAACACCATGGCCAGTTGTTCGGCGGTCTCATTGGCAGGAAGTCCATAAAAATCCGCTAAGGTTTGGCCTCCAAAGTCATAGCTCCACAAATTGATGCCCACGTAATCCATGACCCATTCGGGATCGGTGCTTGCCCATGGCATGTTCACGTATTGCCAGTCCGTCGGAGTAGAACTCCCGGAAGTGATCAGTCCTGTGTGGATGTACACGGGGATCACCCCGGTGAGCTCCCCATTTCCTTGGGAAGCATCGTAATACAGCGTCACCTGATCGTCCGCTGAAGGAAATGGAGGGTCGGTCCACACCACTTGTGCGTTTGACCAGAAAGGGAGTGTGGCCAGCAAAGCGGGCAAAATCAACCTAATCGCCATGAAGTGGTAGGGGTGTTATCTGTTTCGAAGCAGAGACTGAATGTACACTTCAATCTTGTCTCCGATATGTGTAGAGCTGTGCAGGTTTGTGGAGTACACCCGCCTGCTTTTCATCGAGGGCGACGACATCAGCCATGCGCTTGACATTTTTCCGAAAATTCCTTTTGTCGAGGGTCTTTCCCAAAATGATCTCGTGCAGTCTTTGGAGCTGTCCAAGGGTAAACTTCTCTGGCAACAATTCAAAGATGATGTTCCTGTTGGCCACATCCTCGCGCAACTGCTCCAATCCAGCGTCAATGATCGCATTGTGGTCAAAGGCCAGTGTGGGAATATTGGACAGGAGGCACCATTCTACTTGGCTCGCAAAGCTATTGGGCTTAGGGCGGTAATCGGCCAAAGCCACCAAGCTGTAGTAACCCACCGAGACAACACGGCGATCAGGATATCGGCGCATCTTGGTAAGCCACTCCTTGTCTTTTTCGTGAAAAACGCGGTCAGGCGCTCCAAAGGTGTAGAACTGTTTGAGGAAGATGCCCTTGATGGAGGTGAGGTTCGACAGAATGCGGGACGCCGCTTCATCGAGTCCTTCCTCGGGAAGCACCAAGTCACCAGGAACGGCCATGTGAAAACGTTCTTGGCCCATGTCCTGTCCGGGCAAGCCCTGACGAATCAGCAAAATCCGGAGGTCATCACCGTCAAATCCGAAGACCACATTATCTACACTGACATCAAATGTCATGCTCCGTTTGTTGGAGTTGAGGCTGGCAGTCGTGGAGGTGTTCATGTTGACTTGGTGTCAAAAGTACACCAATTTCGAATCGTCACATCTCGCGCTACATTCGCGGTCCCTTATCTGATGAGTAAAATTGAACGCATAGGCGTCCTAACGAGTGGAGGCGACGCCCCAGGAATGAATGCTGCAATCCGCGCTGTGGTGCGTTGTGCAGTATTTCACGGCATCGAAGTGTCGGGCATCTTCCAAGGCTATGAAGGCCTGATATCCGGAGACTTAAAGCGCTTGCACGCCCGAAGTGTGGCCAAAATCCTTGGCCGTGGAGGCACCATTTTAAAGAGTGCCCGGTGCATGGATTTTCATGAGCCATCGGGTAGGGCAAAAGCGGCAGGTGTACTCCGCGATTCCAAGGTCGATGCCCTCGTTGTAATTGGCGGAAACGGCACATTTACCGGAGCTCAAAAACTGGCCGAAGAGCACGATGTGAGGGTGGTCGGCATCCCCGGAACCATCGATAACGATTTGGCGGGTACGGATTACACCATTGGGTACGACACCGCCACAAATACGGTCGTGGAGGCCGTCGATAAAATTCGAGACACCGCGAGCAGTCACAACCGTTTGTTCTTTGTGGAAGTGATGGGTCGTGACAGCGGCTACATCGCCCTCAAGACCGCCATTGCCACTGGCGCCATTGCCGTCATGACGCCAGAAGCGGGCATGAGCGTGGAAGACCTGATCGACATCCTCGAGCGGGGCGAAGAGTCCAACAAAACAAGCAGCATTGTCATTGTCGCCGAAGGGGACACCAATGGGGGGGCAATGGAAATTGCGGCCAAGGTGCAATCCAAGTACAACAAATACGACACCCGTGTCACGGTACTCGGTCACATTCAACGCGGAGGAGACCCCAGTTGTTTCGACCGCGTATTGGCCAGTCGATTGGGTGTCGGGGCCGTCGAAGCTTTGATCAGTGGCCGCAATGCCGTCATGGCAGGTTTGGTCAACGACGAAGTGGTATACACCCCGTTCCCAGAAGCGATTAACAGAAAGAGTAAGGGCCTCGACGAAGAGCTTCGCGTCGCCCAAATCCTGAGCATTTGAATTTTAGAACATCATATAGATCATGACCAAAGTTGCGATTAACGGATTCGGCCGCATCGGCCGATTGTCCTTCCGACAGCTCCTTGCCAAGGAGGGTGTCGAAGTGTGTGCCATCAACGACTTGACCAATGTTGAGACCTTGGCACACTTGCTGAAGTACGACAGCATTCATGGACGTTTCCCGGGCGATGTGAAAGTGGAAGGTGGCCACCTTGTGGTCAACGGCAATACGATTCACGTGAGCGCTGAGCGCGACCCAGCGGCTTTGCCATGGGCCAAGTTGGGCTGCGATGTAGTGGTAGAGAGCACAGGTGTGTTCCGCGACGCTGCCGGGGCAGGCAAGCACCTCACAGCAGGGGCCAAGAAGGTGGTGATTTCAGCACCCGCTAAAGGAGACATCAAGACGGTGGTTCTCGGTGTCAATGACGACATCATCACGCCTGCGGACACCATCATGTCCAATGCGAGTTGCACCACCAACTGTTTGGCTCCAATGGCCAAGGTCTTGAATGACAACTTTGGGTTGGTCAAAGGCTACATCACTACGGTGCATGCGTACACCTCCGATCAGTGTCTTCAAGATGCGCCACACTCGGACCTTCGCCGGGCCCGTGCCGCTGCCATGAGCATGATTCCCACCACGACTGGCGCAGCTGTTGCAGTTGGCCTTGTGCTCCCTGAGCTCAAAGGCAAACTCGATGGGGTAGCCGTGCGTGTACCAACCTCAACAGGATCTTTGACGGACCTGGTAGCTGAATTGGGACGCGACGTGACTGCAGAAGAAGTCAACGCGGCCATGAAGGCGGCGGCTGAAGGGCCTATGAAGGGCATTCTGGAGTACACCGAAGACCCCATTGTAAGTGCTGATATCGTTGGCAATACACACAGCAACATCTTGGATTCAGGCATGACATCCGCCCAAGGAAACATGGTCAAGGTCTTTGGATGGTACGACAATGAAATGGGGTATTCCAGCCGTGTGGCTGACCTCGTGCAGCGCATCGGCTGAGTAATGCGGGTGCTCATAGCCGATAGCGGCTCGACTAAATGTGATTGGCAGCTTCTTGACGCCTCCGGAAAGGAAGTCATGGAGTTTCATACCATGGGTTTCAACCCTTACTTCCATTCTGCGGACAAGGTGGAGGAGGTCATGTCAGCGCATGCCGATGTGGAAGCCATTCAGAGCGAAGTGACCCACGTGTTTTTCTATGGTGCTGGAAGCAGCTCGGCGCCCTTGTGTGCCATCATCGAAGAAGGGCTGCAGCGGGTATTCAAGCAAGCCGCGGTCACGGTCGATCACGATCTCGTGGGCGCGGCGTTTAGCACCTACGATGGCCGGCCTGGCATAACATGCATCATCGGAACAGGGTCCAACAGCTGTCACTTCAGCGGCTCCACGGTGAGTGAGGAGGTGCCCGCATTGGCCTACATCTTGGGAGATGAGGCGAGTGGGAGTTGGCACGGTAAGAAACTGCTGGCCGCTAAGCTATACCACCAATTGCCTGCTGAAATCGAAGCGGACTTTGACGCGATGTACGGGTTGACAAAGGACGATATCGTGGACCGCGTTTACTTAAAGGAAGACCCCAACGTCTTCCTGGCGAGTTTCATGACCTTCATTGGCAAGCACAAATCTGAGCCCATGTTCAAAGCCTGGCTTGCAGAAGGTTTTAGGGCGTTTATAGATGTGCACGTCAAGTGTTTTGATGGCTGGACCAATGAGCCTGTGCATTTCATCGGCAGTGTGGCCTATCATTTTCAAGAGGAATTAAGAGCTGAGTGCGCCAAGGATGGCATCGAAGTGGGACAAATCATCAAGAAGCCCATCGATGGTTTGGCCGCCTATCACTTAAAGCACATCTTGCCTCACGTGGAATCCTGACCTTCCAGTTTATGGCATTTACCCCCAAAGCCTGTCTGTTCGACCTTGACGGCGTCATCGTAGACACTGCGAAATACCACTTTACAGGTTGGAAGCGCCTTGCCGACGAGTTGGGCATTCCTTACACCCACGAGGACAACGAGCAACTCAAAGGCGTGAGCCGGGTGGGATCACTCGAATACATCTTGGAGAAAGGCGGATTGGTGTTGGACAATGACACCAAAGTGCGCCTGATGGAACGCAAGAACGCGCAATATCTCGAGTTGGTTGAGACCATGTCATCCGCGGAATTGTTCCCTGGGGTGGTGGACTTCATCGACGAACTTCTGGGAGCGGGTGTAAAAGTGGGGTTGGGCTCAAGCAGCCGCAATGCCGCCTTGATTCTGGATCTTTGCGGCATTGCCGATCGGTTCGAGGTGGTCGTCGACGGAAACGGCATCACGTTTTCTAAGCCGGATCCCGAGGTCTTTCTGAAAGGCGCTCATTACTTCGGTTTTGCCCCCCAAGACTGTGTGGTGTTTGAAGATGCCGTGGCAGGAATCCAAGCAGCTTTAAATGGCAAATTCCGAGCGGTAGGGGTGGGCAAGCAGGAAGTCCTGTCCCAAGCCGAAGTGGTCATCTCGGGCTTTGAAGGGTTCACCCTTTCCAAATTGGAACAGCACCTTTCCTGACCCTACCTTTCTGAACCATGCGGAGGTACCTCGATGTAGACCCTTGGAAGATTGTCGAGTCCGGTTTTCATCCGGAGCGCCAACGCGCGTCCGAATCCATTTTTAGCATTGGAAATGGGCGCTTTGGCCAGCGCGCAAACCATGAAGAAGCGTATACAGGCGACACGCTGAGGGGCAGCTATGTAGGCGGGGTATACTACCCCGACAAGACCAAGGTGGGGTGGTGGAAGAACGGATATCCGGAATACTTCGCCAAGGTGCTCAACGCACCAGACTGGACCACCATCCGACTTTGTGCAAACGGAGAAGAGCTCGATCTGGCCACCCATGCCCCCCTGCATTTTAGGCGGGAACTCGACATGTTACGCGGTCTTCTAACCCGGACATTCGAAGTGAGCGTCGGAGGGATGCACCTCTCTGTAAAAGCCCAGCGCTTCTGCAGCATGGCAGATGTCGAAACAGCGTTCCTTCGCTATTCAGTGGATGTTTTGGACGGCAGCGGCACCTTGACGCTGGAACCGGTCATGGATGGGGACGTCACCAACGAAGATGCCAATTGGGACGAGCGGTTTTGGGAGGTGAACGGTGCAAGCGGTGACGCTACAGGCGGTCATCTGACGGTTACGACCAGAAAAACGGGGTTCCAAGTCAGCCATGCCATGCGTGCTACGGCTTGGTTTGACTCTCGCTCATTAGAGGGCTCGGCCTTGCCCATGAAGCATGGTCACGCCGTGCGGTTCGAATGCGCAGTAGAAGCCGGTTCACGTTGTGTGGTCGACAAGACCATCAGTCTGTTGAGGGGCATGGACCACTCCAAGGAGTCCATCCTAGAAAAGGCAGAGCAGAAGGTGGAGGAGGCCGTGGCCCTGGGCTGGAGCGCCGCATTACAGGACCACATGATGGCCTGGGAGCGGATTTGGGAGCGGTCCGATGTAACCATAACGGGCGACGATGCCGCACAACAGGCCATCCGCTTCAACATCTTCCACCTGAACCAAACGTTTACTGGAGATGATCCGCGCCTGAATATTGGTCCCAAGGGATTTACAGGCGAGAAATACGGTGGGGCAAGCTACTGGGATACCGAGGCGTATTGCCTGCCATTCTATCTCGGTACCCATCCACAAGGTGTAGCGAGGCAGTTGCTCGTATACCGCCGCAATCACCTGGATAGGGCCATTGAAAACGCGGCCAAACTGGGGTTCGATGGCGGAGCCGCCTTGTACCCCATGGTCACCATGAACGGCGAGGAGTGCCACAACGAATGGGAGATCACCTTCGAGGAGATTCACCGCAATGGGGCCATGGTGTATGCCATCCACAACTACATCCGATACACAGGGGACGAAGCCTATATGGCGGAAGGAGGCTGGGAGGTCATCCTTGGTGTGGCCCGATTCTGGGCACAACGTGTGAACTGGTCAGAGGCCAAAAGTGCATGGGTGATTTTGGGGGTGACGGGCCCGAACGAATACGAGAACAACGTCAACAACAACTGGTATACCAACTATTTGGCTGCATGGTGCTTACAGCAGGCATGTGACGCGTTGGAATGGATGAAGGCCCACGCGCCAGTCGCCTTGAGCGCAGCATCGGCCCATTGGCAGTTCGACGAAGCCAAGGAGCGTCCCCATTGGGAAGCTGTATCGGCTGGGATGTACTATCCAGAACTCGAGGGAACACGCGTCTTCTTGCAGCAGGATGGCTTTATGGACAAAGCCCAAGAGATGGCAGCAGACCTGCCCGATACAGAGCGCCCCATCAACCAGCATTGGAGCTGGGACCGCATTCTGCGTTCGGTATTCATCAAGCAGGCTGACACCTTGCAAGGCTTGTACTTTTTTGAAGACGCATTTGACACAGCCACCCACCGGGAGAATTTTGAGTTTTACGAGCCCAGAACCGTCCACGAGAGCAGCTTGAGTCCTTGTGTACACGTGGTGCTCGCGGCCAAACTGGGCCTTGAAACCAAGGCCGTAGAAATGTACCTCCGCACAGCACGGCTTGACCTGGATGATTACAACAATGAGGCCTATCAAGGCTTGCACATCACCAGTATGGCAGGAACGTGGATGAGCGTAATCGAAGGGTTCGGAGGCTTCCGGGTTCGCGATGGAAAGCCTCATTTCAATGCCATGCTGCCAAAAGCATGGGGCAGCTACAGCTTCCAGCTTCAGTTCAGAGGCCGTCAGCTCAAAGTGTCTGTGGATGCTGAAGGCACCCGGGTCCAGCTCCAGGAGGGAGAACCGCTTGAGGTCGTGCTCGACGGCAAAGCGGTCCGCCTCTCCTGAAACCGAAACAATCAATCCACCCAGAGGCTGTTGATGGCTCCTGGAGTGCCGCCAACATTGATGGACGCCGACCACTGGTCAGGGGAGCTGGGATCACCCGATAGAAATAGGCGCTCCAACGAAGGCCCGAGCCCATCTGGAGCGCCATCCCAATCGCCTGAATCCGAATAAGTCACCGACTCTACGACCTGGCCATCTGGTGCGCGAAGGGCCAGCAATTCGCCGGAATTGTGCAGCCCCCCAGAGCCCCAATCGTACACGGGATAGCCCAACCCTGAGTAGGTCACAGCATGGGCAGTGACGACCACAAAACCGCCAGCATCAATCACGGCTCCGGAAGGAAAGGTGAACGAAAGCCCTTCAGAAAGTGACCAGCCCTCCAAATCCACTGCCGAGCTATCGGGGTTGTACAGTTCCAAGAACTCGAACTCACTGTCGCTGCCTTGGACAGAAGCAGGGTTGTAATGCAGCTCAGAGAAATAGAGGGTGGGCCATGGGCCAGAGGAAGGTGGCCCTTCGTGGCAAGTGGTACCAAAGTCGGCCAGTACAATGAGCAGATCAGACATGCCGACCACACCGTCGCCATCGAGCTCTGTGGGACATCCACCTGTTGCGGTGTTTTGAGAAAAAGCGACCACAGGAGATGTGGCCATCAATACAAGTAGAGAGAGAAAGGAAGGGTAACGCATGGGATTGTTGGATGATTGTCATCCCGAAACAACCCTTTGAAATGCCACGTTTTACCTTGGCTTCACCAACGCCAACGCTGGATTTGTTCGCGCCTCTCCATGCGAGGAAATGCGGGAGAGATTCGCCAGAACGTGAAGAAAAACCCGGTGCTAACCTCAGAGGTGTTCGTTGGCAAGGTTGGCCAAATCGCTTCGTTCTCCCTTGTCCAATGTGACATGGGCGAACAACTCTCGTCCCTTGAGTCGGTCGATCACATAGCTCATGCCGTTGGACTGTTCGTCCAGATAAGGGGTGTCAATCTGCCGCACATCTCCCGTTAGGATGATTTTGGAATTCTCTCCAGCACGGGTAATGATGGTCTTGACCTCGTGGGGCGTCAGATTCTGGGCCTCATCCACAATGAAAATGACATTGGACAGGCTCCGGCCTCTGATATACGCCAATGGGCAGATGGTGATTTTGCCCTCTGCGCGCATTTCCTCAATCGCTCTGAATTTCCGCTCATTCTGTCCGAACTGGCTCTTGATGAAGTTCAGGTTGTCCCACAGTGGCTGCATGTATGGGTTGACCTTGTCCTCGGCGTCACCGGGCAAGAACCCCAAATCCTTATTGCTCAGCGGTACTATGGGGCGTGCCAATATGATCTGGTCGTAGCGGTTTTTCTGCTCCAATGCGCCCGCCAAAGCCAAGAGGGTTTTCCCCGTGCCAGCCACACCACTTACCGTCACCAAATGAATGTCTGGATTCAAAATGGCATGCAACGCAAAGGCCTGTTCGGCATTCTTGGGTTTGATCCCATAGGCATAGCTCTTGTCTACGCGCTCGATGAACCTATTGGACTCACTAAAAAAGCCCAGTGCAGATGCGGACTGGTTCCGGAGAATGTAGAAATGGTTGTTTTTGCGGTTCTTCCCCAGGACGCTGATTTTCCGGGTTTGACCAGACACGTACATCTTGCGCACCACGTCGGCATCCACATCCTCGAGGAGGGTTTTTCCGCTGTATAGGTGTTGCTTGTCCTTCACCTTTCCCGTCTTGAAATCTTCAGCGGGAAGGCTGAGCGCCTTGGCCTTGAGGCGCAAGTTGATGTCTTTGGAGACCAGAACAACCTTCATGTCCGGCTGGTCGTGCTGCAACTGGAGCGCCGCGCTCAAAATCTTATGGTCGTTGGTCTTCTTGTCAAATACCCGAGCAGCGTCCAACCCGCTGGGATGGCCTTCTGAGCTCAGCACAATGCGCAAATGCCCAGCGCCTTCATTGTCCAAGGGGATCCAATCTTGTAAGGTGAAGTCCTTGCTCAGTTGGTCGATGATCCGGATGCACTCCCGGGCTTCAAAATTCTTGGTGTCGTTGCCCACCTTGAAGGTGTCGAGCTCTTCTAAAACCGTGATGGGAATGGCAATTCTGTTGTCTTCAAAGCTCCTGATGGCGTTGTGGTCGTGGAGCAACACAGAAGTGTCGATGACAAAAACCTTGGTGCGCAAGTCCTTTTTGTTGACACTATCGGATGCAGGCGGCGCGGAGTGGCTGGCAAGTGGGGCAGGGGCTGCCGGT
>JGI20160J14292_10000159_pt1 | contig 61606 bp, 53 predicted proteins | sample COG_10_FD_14292 | JGI IMG/M metagenome (IMG submission 14292) | reverse complement strand
CTGCTGGAGCCACTGTTGGCACGCTTGCCTTCGCCGAGGGTTTGGGCTTCCCCGCCCCCGGTCGCATCAAACTGCGTTTCGAGGAGGGTAGGCTACACGGAGAAAAGTGGCCGGTGCCGGATGCGATGATTGCCGATGCCGCGGTAGTATTGGCCGCTAATGAGCGCAATGAGCCCTGTCTGTGTCTCGTCGACCTCGCACAGGATGGCGTGCAGCGCCGATCGCTGGACTCCATCGACCCCACTAGAAAACAGGGCGTCCTCGTCTTTGAAGGCGCCGAGTCTCAGCCCCTAGGCGAGGCGGGCGACGGTGCTTGGACAGTGTTCAGGGCCGTGCTCGACGCTGCCGCGGTGCTGTTTGCTTTTGAGCAGGTAGGGGGCGCTGAAGCCTGCCTCCAGAGCGCCATTGATTTTGCGACTGAGCGGCATGCCTTTGGCAGACCCATTGCGTCCTTCCAAGCCATCAAACACAAGCTGGCAGATGTGTATGTCGGTAATCAGCTGGCACTCAGCAATGCTTATTTTGGCGCTTGGGCCTTGGCTTCCGGCTCCGATGAATTGCCCCTTGCAGCGGCTGTCGCTCGGGTAAGTGCGACCGAAGCCTATGAACACGCCGCGGCAGAAAATGTCCAAATACACGGTGGTATGGGCTTTACCTGGGAGGCAGATTGCCACCTCTTTTTACGCCGTTCCCGGTCTCTTGCGCTGTTAATAGGCGATCTTGGAATGTGGAAGAAGCAAATTACCGCTGAATTTGAACGCAAGGTGGCTTGACACCCTATCGCGGTGCAGGCGACTTTGCTGGAGAAACTATGGATTTTGAAGATACCCGTGAGGAAGCTGAATTTCGTGCAGAAGTGCGAGACTGGTTGGCTGAGCAGGCCGTGGAGTACGACCTGTCGCAGCACGGTGATTTGACCATGGATCAGCAGCTGGCGCTCGGCAGGGCTTTTCAAGCCCGAAAAGCTAATAAGGGTTATGCAAAAGTCACCTGGCCTAGAGAGTTGGGTGGCATGGGTGGTACCCCCATGCAGGCGGTGATCTACGATCAGGAGGAAGGACAGTACGATTTTCCCACCGTCTTTTTTGGTATCAGCGTGGGCATGCCGATTCCCGTAATGCGCCGGTTTGCATCAGAGCAGCAGCAGCAGCGTTATCTGATACCCGCACTGCGAGGCGAGGAAATCTGGTGCCAGCTTTTTTCTGAACCGGCGGCCGGCTCCGACCTGGGAGGCATTCGACTTCGTGCCCTTCGTGACGGCGACGACTGGGTGCTCAATGGTCAGAAAATTTGGACATCTTGGGCCCACATCTCCGATTACGGGGTCATCATTACGCGCACTGACCCGTCTGTGCCCAAGCATCGGGGCATGACCTACTTTTTTGTCGATATGAAGGCGCCTGGTGTGGAAGTAAGGCCAATCCAGCAGGCAGCTGGCGGGGGTGAATTCTGCGAGGTTTTCTTCACCGATGTTCGCATTCCCGATGCCTCCCGCCTGGGCGAAATCAACGGCGGCTGGCAGGTAGCCATTGCAACCTTGATGGAGGAGCGCTTTGCGGTGACCGAAGCCTCCGGGGGCGGTGCTTCCCTCGAAGATACCGTGCGGTTCCTGCGGCGGGAATTCGATGATGGTGAATCTGGCCTCGATGACCCTCGAGTGCGCGATAAGATTGCCGATTGGTATGTTGCGGAGTCCGGCATCAATAATTTCTACGCGCGGCTCCTGACTGGACTGTCCCAAGGGCAGTTGCCCGGCCCCGAAGCCGCATTGAGTAAACTGGTGATCGCACGAAAGTTACAGACACAGTCAGCTTGCATCATGGATGCTTGTGGGCCCGCAGGTGCGATCTATCCCGATCACCCGATCTCGCGGACCACCGATAGTCGCATGGCTTGGCTGGAAGCTGCGGGATATCGCATTGCCGGCGGCACTGATGAAATTTTGCGCAATACCATTGCCGAGCGCGTTCTGGGGCTGCCGGGCGATATTCGGGTGGACAAAAACATACCCTTCGAAGAGTTGGGCTAAGCCCTTTGAGCATGGGAGCAGTGTCTTTAGTGATTGATGTTGATAACAGCGCAGGCTTCAAGGGCTTCTTTGATAAATTCCCTAGCCTTATTCGACAGGCGACCGAGAGTTTGGCGAGGTCTTGCTGCATAGCCGGAAAACTTGATCCACAACGCCTCGATCAACAGCAGGTTGCCAGCTACGAACTGGCATGGGTTTACGCCGAGTACCGCGCCGCCAGCGTGGCATGGGAAAGTTATAACGGTGCGGCCACCGACTTGCAGCAGGGGCTTTGCGGAATCTACATAGCCAGTGCTGCGCAGTCTATAAGAACCCGGCTCGAGCCCTTGTTGCCGATATTAGGGATCGAGCCAGAGGATTTTGACCGACTTTTCGGCGCGGGGGAATTGCGCTCGATGATGCAAGCGCTGCTTGCGCCGGCTTACCTGGCGGAGGTAGGTCAGGAGGTCATTCAGCTGCAGGGCGAGGTTGGCCAGGTCAAGCTCGACGATGATAAGGAGATGATGCAGACGGCTTTTCGCAAGCTCGCTGTTGATATTGTCGAGCCCCTCGCTGAAAGCATTCATCGCCAGGACCTGACTGTGCCGGAAGCGATTCTGAAGCCGTTGGGAGAGATGGGCGTATTTGGTATCTCGGTTCCCCAGCAGTACGGCGGCACAGCCCCCGATGCCGATGCGGACAATGCCTCAATGATCGTCGTCACCGAGGCTTTATCAGAGGCCTCGCTGGCGGCTGCGGGCAGCCTGATTACACGCCCCGAGATCGTGACTAGAGCGCTGCTCAGTGGTGGCACTGAAGCGCAAAGAGTTCGCTGGTTACCCCAAGTGGCGTCTGGAGAAAAACTCTGCGGCATTGCCATCACTGAGCCTGATTATGGTTCTGATGTCGCAGGGCTTTCACTCAAGGCCTCACCGGTCGCTGGGGGCTGGTTGCTCAATGGCGCCAAAACCTGGTGCACTTTTGCGGGCAAAGCACAGTTGCTCTTTGTCATTGCGCGCACCGATACCGACAGGTCATTGGGACACAAGGGCCTGAGCGCCTTGTTGGTGGAGAAGCCAAGCACCGATAAGCATGAGTTTTGTTTTGATCAGGAGTCGGGGGGTCGTTTAACGGGAAGGTCTATTCCCACAATAGGTTACCGGGGTATGCACTCCTATGACCTTGTTTTTGAAGACTACTGGGTGCCTGAAGCGAACCTTATAGGCGGAGCTGAGGGGCAGGGAAGGGGATTCTATCTCGCGATGGCCGGCCTTACGGGCGGGCGAATCCAAACCGCAGCAAGGGCGTCAGGTGTGATGCGTGCCGCTCTCAAAGCCGCGGTCCGCTATTCCCAGAATCGCAAGGTCTTTGGCGCTCATCTGGGTGACTACCCGCTTACCCGGGCAAAGCTCGCCAAAATGGCGGCTCAGGTCGCTGTCAGCCGTTGCTTTACCTACCGTGTGGGTGAGCTATTGGACTGCGGCGAGGGACAGATGGAGGCGAGCCTGGTTAAGTTGTTTGCCTGCCGGTCTGCAGAGTGGATTACGCGGGAGGCGCTGCAAATACACGGCGGCATGGGTTACGCCGAGGAGACCGCGGTAAGCCGTTACTTTGTCGATGCCCGGGTGCTGTCCATTTTTGAGGGTGCCGAAGAGACACTGGCCCTCAAGGTCATCGCCCGGCAGCTGCTGCAAGATGCGCTGAACAAGGGCGAGAGACATTCCTGATGGGTATTCTGGCGGGTCTGCGGGTGGTTGAGGTCTCTGCTTTTGTGGCGGCGCCCTCTGCGGGCTTGGCACTGGCGCAGATGGGTGCTGAAGTGATTCGCATCGATGATATCCGGGGCGGGCTTGACTACCGACGCTGGCCTGTCACCGAGGACAATACCAGCCTCTTCTGGCAGGGTCTTAACAAGAGTAAGCGCTCCGTAGCCATTGATATTCGTCGGCCCGAAGGCCGGGAGCTTGCCAGATCAATCATTTGTGCCAGTGGGGAGGATGCGGGGATCCTGCTGACTAATTTTCCACCCAAGGGCTGGCTGGATTATGACAGCTTGCGCGAGGCTAGGCAGGATTTGATCCAGCTGACCGTCATGGGCAATCGCCACGGTGACTCGGCCGTCGACTACACCGTCAATCCCGCCCTAGGTGTTCCGATGTTCACCGGGCCAGAGGACCATGTGGGCCCTGTAAACAGTGTACTGCCTGCTTGGGACTGTATTACCGGACAAATGGCCGTCTCGGGATTATTGGCTGCCGAGCGTCATCGCAGCCGCACCGGAGAGGGGCAGCACATTAAGTTGGCGCTGGAAGATGTGGCCATGGCCACCATGGGTACGCTGGGCTTTATCGCCGAGGCGGAACTGGGTTTTGACCGTGAGAGGTCCGGCAATTACCTATACGGTGCATTCGGGAGAGATTTTGTCTCAGCCGACGGCGTTCAATTCATGCTCGTTGGCCTCACGCCCAAGCAGTGGCGCGGACTTTGTTCGGCCACAGAATTGGAGACGAAAATGGAGCAGCTAGCCCACGCAAGAGGCTTGGATTTCAGTCGTGAGGGCGATCGATACGAGGCGCGCAAGGAGATTGCAGCGCTGATTCAACCCTGGGCAGCATCCAGAAACATTGGCGAGATCGATGCCGCCTTTTCGGCACAAAATGTTTGCTGGGGTCGTTACCAAAGTACCCAGGAAATGGTGCTAAATGATCCCGCATGTTCTGCAGAGAACCCCCTGTTTGTTCGCAGGGAGCAAGCGGGCATAGGGGAAATGCTCATGCCGGGTAGCCCCCTTGAATTTACTGGCCTAGATCGAGAGGACGTGATGGGAGCGCCAGGCCTTGGTGAGCATACCGACCAGGTTCTATCTGAATTATTACAGTTGTCTTCCGGGGAAATCGGACGGCTTCACGATCAGAAGTTGGTAAGCAGCGGCTGAAGATCAATTTCTTAATCAGACGTTCAAGTTAAACATGGGAGAGGGTTTTGCGATGTCATTTGAGGGAAAGGTAGCGATTGTTACGGGTGGTGGCCAAGGCATAGGAGAAACCTATGCCAAGCGCTTTGCTGCCCAGGGCGCGTCAGTGGTTATTGCTGAGCTTAATGAAGAGGCCGGTCAAAGGATTGCCGACGAAATCTGTCAGGCAGGAAACTCGGCGGTTTTTGTGAAAACCGATGTGTCTTCCGAAAGCGACGCAGCGGCGGCTGCCAGCCTAGCAAGGGAGCAGTTTGGCGGCATCGACATTCTGGTGAACAACGCAGCAATTTTTCATGGCATGCGTTATGAAACCCTGCTTGATGTGGATCTCGACTACTACTACCAGATTATGAAAGTGAACATGCACAGTCCGCTGGTCATGACACGGGCGGTGGCGAGTTCCATGGCGGAGAGGGGCGGCGGTAGCGTGATCAATCAATCGTCTACGGCAGCCTGGAAGGCACAGGGGGGTTACTATGGTATTGCCAAACTGGGGGTGCAGGGGCTGACAATGTGCCTGGCCAGTGAACTCGGTGATCGTAATATTCGGGTCAACGCTATCGCACCTGGCCCCACGGATACTGAGGCTACCCGGCAGGTGCCAGCGGAGATTCTCGACCACGTAGTGAATGGATTGGCACTGAAACGGCTGGGTGATACTGCAGATATCGTCAATATGGCCCTGTTTCTGGCGTCCGATGAAGCGGCCTGGATTACCGGTCAAACTTTCAGGGTTGATGGTGGCGACACCATGCTGCCCGCCTGAACCACAGGTCAAGAAAGATGAAAATTCGTCAAACCTATATCTGCGAACCTGTACGGACACCCGTAGGAAAGTTCGGCGGCGCCTACAAGCCCTTAGAGGCACAATTCCTGGGTGCCACGGTAGTGAAGGGTCTCCTCGAGAGAACCGGGCTTCCCGGGGAGGCTGTGGAGGATGTGCTCTTCGCCCAGTGTTATTCCAGTATGGATGCACCTGCACTGGGTCGCGTGGTGGCGTTGGATGCCGGCCTGCCGACAACGGTAGGAGGGTTGCAACTCGATCGACGCTGCGGCTCTGGTTTACAGGCGCTGATTTATGCCTATCTTCAGGTAGCAAGCGGTGGCTCTGATGTCGTGATAGCCGGTGGCGCTGAATCCATGAGTAACGCGCCTTTCTTTACCCATCGTGCGCGCTGGGGCCTAAAAGAGCCGGCACTTGAACTGCAGGATGCCTTAGCGCGTGGTCGCGTCACAGCGGGCGGCGTCAACTATCCCGTGGCCGGTGGCATGTTGGAAACAGCAGAAAATCTGCGCAGCGAGTATGGAATACCCCGTGAAGAGCAGGATATGTTTGCGGTGGAATCCCAGCGCCGAGCCATTGCCGCTCAAGAGCAGGGCCTGTTTGACGACGAAGTCATTCCTGTCTCTGTTCCCGCTCGCAAGGGCGATATCGTCGTGACCCAAGACGAGACTCCCCGGGAAACTACCGTGGAAGCTCTGGCAGGCCTCAAGGCGATCAGGGCAGGTGCTGATCCCGACGCTACGGTTACCGCGGGCAATGCCAGTACCCAGAACGACGGTGCCTCGGCCTGTATTGTGGCAAGTGAAGACGCGGTAGCTCAGTATGGGCTAAAGCCCTTTGGTCGGCTGGTGTCTTGGTCCGTTGCGGGGGTTGAGCCTGCACGGATGGGCATTGGGCCCGTGCCCGCAGTACAAAAGGCGCTGCGAAATGCGGGGTTGAAGTTATCCGATATAGACCTGATCGAACTCAACGAGGCCTTTGCCGCGCAGGTGCTGGCGTGTACTCGCGCGCTGGGGTTTGAGCGGGCCGATTTCGCGCGTTTAAATGTCAACGGTTCGGGCATTTCGTTGGGCCACCCGGTAGGCGCAACGGGGGGGCGAATCCTCGCGACACTGCTGCGTGAAATGGGCCGTCGGGGGAGTCGATACGGTATCGAAACTATGTGTATCGGTGGCGGCCAAGGCCTTGCTGCGGTATTTGAGCGGGTTTAGTCCAGTTCCGGTGGCGGTGGCCATTCCGCTTTAGCAGCTGCCGTATAGAGGCCTTCGAAAACGAAAGTCATATAGGTTTTGCGGAAGCGTTTCGCCTGCTTTACCCGCTCCTTGACAGAATTCGCTCCTTTGAGAACGAGGAACAAACCTACCAGCGATGCGCTGGCGGTAATGATGGCGCTCATTTCCGGGTCTGTACCCTTGCGCAGATGTCCGTGCTTTGCGTGCCAGCGGAAGAGTTTGCGGTAGTGGGCAATAAGCGGATCCTTGCGAGCGCCATCCCTGAGCATTTGTTGAATACGGATTCTCAGTAAGCTCAGGTCTTCGGCGCTAAGATCGGAGGCATCTGTGAAGGACTCACGTCTAGCGAATGAGCGGTCCAGCGTGTAGATGAGTTCCTTGTCGAGTTTTTCCTCGACAGCGGCAATAAGATCTTCCTTCTTCTTAAAATGATAGTAGGCGCCCGGACGCGTGACGCCTGCCCTGCGCGCCACCTCAGAGACGGAGACAGCCTGTTCCCCCACTTCTGCCATAAGCAACATGGCTGTCTTCATCAGTTGTTCCCGGGTCTCTACAGATTTGGCTTTTCTGCCATCGCGGATCGTGTCTTTCGTCGACACAGGTTTTTCAGCACCGTCTCCGTCGTGAGAGTAGCGAGGCAGTTTTGGCCAGTCTTTGAGCTTTTCCGGTAACAAAGCACCATCGAACATCAGCTGGTAATTGGCCTTGCCAAAAAGCTTGGCTTGTTTGTGTCGACGGCTCTTTTGCTTGAATTCAGATACCGCCAGAAAAGAAGAAACCAGAGTGGTACCCCTAACGATGGCAGCTATATCGGCTTCGACGCCAGGCTTCACCAAGCCTTCACGGGCTGCCCGGGTAAGGCCCCTTTCTCGGAAGCGTATGATGACGTCATCTGTGCCTTGTTCCAGCAGTCTCTGAATGCGCAGATAGATGGTGTCCTGATCCTCTGCGGCAAACTCTGCGGCCTGTGAATAAAGGTATTTGTCTTCTTTACTGCCGGCTACGGTTCTGACCAGTTGGTGATCAGTATCTTTGCGTACGGCCTCGAGCAGGGCATCGCGGGATTTGAAGTGATAGTAAGCCCCAGGGCGAGTAACTTCGGCGGCTTTGGCTACAGCAACGACAGACACCGAGTTAATGCCTTTTTCAACGATGAGTTTCGCGGCGGCTGCAATTAGCTTCTGGCGGGTCGCACGGCTTCGGGCTGACCAGCCGTTCTCTGGCTCTGCCGTGGATTCGATATTGGATGCCATAATCGTTTTCAGCTTATTAGTGGTTGGGAAGCCTAGATTCCTNGCTCATCCGCTTCGAAGATAATAACAGAACCCTTATCAGCCCTGCAAAAAATGTACTGAGTGTTGAATCTGTCTCTCTTGGGGCGACTGTATTCTTGCGATTAACTTTACACACGTGTTAACCTAACGGTTGAATTCGCCGTATCAAATCCGATGAGATTCCCGACGGCGTTGGGTGGCGTAACGGCTTGTGCTAAGAGGAATAGGGCGCTAATGAGCAATTCTGCCTGGAGAACCGAGCAGCGACACACCATACTCGAGCTGTGGAAAGAAGCCGTGGCAACATCGCCTGATACGGTGTTCCTGCACTTTCTTGATGACAATGAGAAGTATACTTACGCCCAGTTCGATGCGTTATCTAATCGGCTGGCCCAAGGCCTCTTGAGCAGCGGGATCGCTTCTGGGGATCGCATTGCCACGCTACTGGACAGCCATGCGGATTCAGTCGCCTTGTTGATTGCGGCCTCCAAGGTCAATGCTGTTTACGTGCCCGTCAACACGGCGAATAAAGGCGAGTTCCTGAGGAATCCTCTGGCCAATTCCGGGGCAAGGGTTCTGGTCAGCGAGGCCCAATACCTTGAGCGGGTGGCAGCGATCAGGGAGGGCTTGCCCGACCTGCAGACGATTTATATTCGGGGGGAATCCTCAGCGAGCGCAACGGCCGGTGAGTTATTTGCGCAATTATATTCAGACAACAGTGCCGACACTGATATCTGCCCAGATCCCGGTGACATCGCGGGCATTATTTACACGGGGGGCACAACAGGCCCCTCCAAGGGCTGTATTCTCAGTCAGAACTATATCGCCAACCAGGCACTCAGAACCCGGGAAATGTGCGACCCCCGGCCCGGCGAGGTTAACTGGACCTGCCTGCCCTTATTCCACTTGAACGCCATCGTCGTGACCCTGCTGTATTCGGTGGTAAGCGGTACTACCGCCGCTATTACCCCTCGGTTCTCCCTGTCCGGCTTTTGGGCGGATATAGAAAAGAGTGGTGCCTCGGTAGCGTCTGTGCTGGGTTCCATGATCCCTCTTATTGCCAATATGCCCGACAGCGAGGACATGTTGCGTTGCAAGGGGCAGCTGAGAATGGCCAGGGGAGCACCATTTCCCGGCGAGCTCCAAGAGATCTGGCGGGACAGATTCGGCGCTGAGATCGTGGGGGCACATGTTTACGGCCTGACCGAATCAAGCTTTATATCCATGCTTTCCTATAGCGAAGCTACAGACGCACCTCCGGGGTCATCCGGAAAGCTCAATCATCGTGATTTCGAGGTGATGATCGTAAACGACAGCTTCGAAGAGGTGCCGGCGGGGCAGACCGGAGAAATCGTCGTCCGGCCCAAACGCCCTAATGTGATGTTTGAAGGTTATTGGGGTAGGCCACAGGAAACCCTCAATGTTTTTGAGGGTCTGTGGCTTCACACCGGTGATATCGGCAAGTTTGATGAGAATGAATTTTTATATTTCGTCGACAGGAAGAAGGATTATCTGCGCCGTCGGGGAGAGAACATCTCCAGTTATGAAATGGAGACAACCTTTGCCCTGCATCCCGCTGTTAATGAGGTGGCGGTACATGCGGTTCCGTCGGCGCTCACCGAAGACGACATCAAGGTGACCGTGGTCAAGGAGGCGGAATCGCCCCTGACCGAACATGAACTGGCAACCTGGGCGATAGACCATGTCCCGTATTACGCGATACCACGTTATATAGAGTTTAGGGCTCAGTTACCCAAAAACCCTGTGGGTAGAATTTTGAAAAACCAGCTGCGCGACGAGGGCTGCACAGACGCTACCTGGGATCTCGAGCAGTCAGATATAACCTACAAGAAGGGCTGATCGGGCGACGACCCGCAGTTGGAATAGTCATGGAATATCGGAATATTTTTGTAGGCGGTCAATGGCGTGAGCCCGCATCAGAGAAGCGTATCTCAGTAGAGTGTCCTGCCAATCGGGAAATCATGGGTTCCTGTCCTGAGGCGACCGAACAGGATGTTGACGCGGCAGTAAATGCCGCCAAGTCGGCCCTCGCTGGGGAAAAATGGTCGAGCACCTCTGGTGAGGATAGGGCATCCCATATCGATGCGTTGTCTGCGGCTATCAAGTCGCGAACCGATGATCTGGCTGTCTGTGCCGCCCGGGAGATCGCTGCTCCCTACAGCTTCTGCAAAGGCCAGGTCGCTATGGCCAGAATGACGCTTAAATTTTACGGACAACTTGCCAGAGATTATGAATTTGAAGAGCGCAGGACCGGCTACTTTGGACAGGTGCTGGTGCGTAAGGAGCCGGTCGGTGTGGTCGCAGCGATTGTGCCGTTTAACGGTCCGCTGTTTGCTGCGATGCTCAAGATCGGTCCCGCATTGGCTTCCGGTTCAACGGTGGTGCTTAAGGTGCCAGTGGAGGCACCGCTGTTTTCATATGTGCTCGCTGAGTGTATTCAGGAGGCGGCGATACCGGCCGGTGTCATCAATATTCTGACAGCAGATCGCGACGCCAGTGAATATCTGGTGGCGCACCCCGATGTCAATATGGCGAGCATTACCGGCAGTGTTGTCGCCGGCCGACGGGTGGCGGAGATTTGTGGCTCCCAGATCAAACGAGCGGCTCTGGAGCTCGGCGGTAAGTCTGCGGCGATTGTCTGTCCCGATGCAGAGCTCGCCACAGTTGTCCCTGAACTGGCCAAAGCCTCTGTGATTAACAGCGGACAGGCTTGTGCCGCCCAGACTCGTATTCTTATTCCCAGAAAGCGTTATGAAGAAACGGTCTCGGCCCTGGGTGATGCTTACAGCGCAATGAAAGTGGGAGATCCTTTCGACCCTGAAACCGCACTCGGACCCATGATCCACGAGCGGCACTTTGAACGCGTGAAGGCCTGTATTAGCGCTGGCGTCGACGAAGGGGCTAGGCTTGTCACCGGGGGTGGAACACCTGAGCACCTTAAGTCGGGTTACTTTATCGAACCGACACTGCTGGCGGATGTGACCAGCGACATGCAGATTGCGCGTGAAGAAATCTTCGGCCCGGTAGTTTGTGCGATTGCCTACGATGACATAGAGGACGCCATTCGAATTGCCAATGACTCGGAGATGGGGCTCTCTGGCTCGGTCTGGACGTCAGATGTAGAAGCCGGAATTGAGATAGGCCGGAAAATACAAGCCGGAAATTTCACCATCAACGGTTTTTCGATGGATGTGGCGGCACCTTTTGGCGGTTATAAGTCTTCCGGACTGGGTCGAGAACTGGGAGAGGAAGGGCTGCACGACTACCTCGAATTTAAGTCCATAAACCTACCCGCAGGCTAAGGCTATGGATTTCAGTGATACCCCTGAAGAGGCGACTTTCCGCGCGGAGGTAAGGGCATGGCTCGACGCCAACGGCGCTGCTCTGCAGTCAACCGTTCCTGATGAGCTGTATATCGAGGCCGATATAGAACGCTGTCGTCAGTGGCAGCGTAAAAAGGCAGACGCGGGTTATGCACATATTGTGTGGCCCCGGGAATATGGGGGCATGGGTGGCACCTGGATGCAGGCGGCTATCTTTGACCAAGAAGAACGGCGCCTGCCGCGGCCTTTCAATTACTTTTCTGTTGGTATTGGGCAATGCCTGCCACCCATCATGACTTATGGCTCTGAGGAGCAGAAACAACTGATTCCACGCACCCTGCAGGGGGATTTGATTTGGTGTCAGCTGTTTTCCGAGCCCAGTGCTGGGGTGGATCTGGCGGCGGTGAGAACCCGAGCCGTTCGCGAAGGGGACAGCTGGAAAATAAGCGGCCAAAAAGTGTGGACCTCCGGCGCGCACGTTTCTGACTACGGCATCTTGCTTGCGAGGACTGATCCCGAACTACCAAAACACAAAGGCTTGACCTTCTTTGTGGTGGACATGCGCCAACCGGGTGTGGAAGTTAAGCCCATCAAACAAATATCTGGCCACAGCGAATTTAATGAAGTCTTTCTAGATGGTGTGGTGCTGCCAGATTCCTGTCGTCTCGGTGAGGTCAATCAGGGGTGGCAGGTGGCCATGCATGCCCTGTCCGCAGAACGCTTTAAGCGCCTTAACACGCGCATGCCGTCTATGTTGTCGGTCCTCGATCTGGCGCAGCACTGCGACATTGAGGGTAAATCTGCGATAGAGCGCGATGATGTCAGACAGTATCTCGCGGGAGCGCTGGCTAACCAGTGCGCTTTGGAAAATTTTATGTCGCGCATTTTGACGGTGCTTTCGGAAGGGGGCGAGTTGGGTGGCGAGGCTTCCATACTGAAACTGATGTCCTGTCAGCTGAATCAGGACCTCAGTGCCTACGCCATGGACCTGTTTGGCGAGGAGGGAACAATTCTCGATGAACACGCCCATGCGCTACAGGACGAGCTCTACGATGCCTATCTGTGGACGCCAGGTCTGCGAATTGCCGGTGGGGCAGACGAAATACTCATGAACATTATCGCGGAGCGAACCCTAGGCCTGCCGGGGTCACCGCGTCTGGACAAGGGCAAGGCATTCAAGGACCTGTGATGACAACAGTTGGACAATACAGTATATGAGCGAGTTGAGTTTTGGTCAGATCATGCGCCGCAACTGTGAGATCGATGATCAGGCCGGGGTCATGGAGTTTCAGGGTCAGTGGTATGACTGGGCCTTTCTGGCCGAGACTATTGACGGTCTGGCAGATATCTTTCGGGAATTCCAAGTCCCTGCTGGCGCTGAAATTGCCGTTGTGTGCCGCAATCGCCCTCATCAGGTTGCCGCATTTTGTGCCGTGATCAGCAGTGATCGCTGTGTTGCGCCAGTCAATCCTTTTGCCTCCGCAGAAAAAATTGTCGCTGATTTGCAGGACCTTAAGGCGGCGGTCGTCATTGCCAGTTCGGCGGACTGGGAGTCGCCCGTATTACAGGCCTTCGCGAGGGAGAATAAAGTACTGGGGCTTAGCCTAGATGAGTCGCGCAATACCGAGCACCTCTCGGTGTTGCCGACCCGTCAACCCGCTGACCCGTTGATATTGGCGCCCCAGAATCCGGGGGTGGCGGTACTGATACAAAGCAGTGGGACCACTGGAAAACCCAAACGGATTCCGATGTATGCGGCCAAGCTCAGTGCGGCGTACGGCAATATTCCTGCTGGGATGACCGCAGACGGCGGCGCAAAAATAAAAACCAAACCGGCGCTTATCACCCAGCCCCTGGTGCATATCGGCGGCTTGTTCTGGGTCGTGCATTCGTTGCTGGACGCGCGTCCTATTAGCCTGTTAGACAAGTTCAATGTGGCGCAGTGGGCACAGGCGGTGGAGCAGTATCAGATCCGAGTATGCTCACTGGTGCCCGCCATGATCAACATGGTGCTGGAATCTGATTTGCCGGCTGAAAAAATTTCAAGTCTGATCTGCGTGCGTTCCGGTACTGCGCCACTGTCGGTGAACGCGCAACAGACCTTCGAGCAGCGATTTGGGATTCCCATATTGCCGACCTACGGCGCCACCGAGTTCTCTGGCGCTGTTTGCGGTTGGACCTTGGAAGCCAAGAAAGCATTTGGTGATGTCAAAGCGGGCAGTGTAGGCCGTGCCTACGACGGCGTTGGTTTGCGCATTGCCGACCCGGAGAGCGGCGAGATACTGCCCATGGGTGAGACAGGGATATTGCAAGTCAGGTCTCAACAAATGGCAAATGAACATGACTGGGTGTCTACCACAGACCTCGCCAGCATAGATGCCGATGGCTTTGTTTGGCTCAGTGGTCGTGCCGACGCAGCCATTAATCGCGGCGGCTTTAAAATTATTCCCAATGAGGTTGCGGCCATCCTTGAGGCGCATGCGCAAGTAAAGGAAGCCACTGTTGTCGCGATGGATGACGCGCGCCTGGGCCAGGTGCCCGTGGCGGCGGTGGAGCTTTGCGAGGGTGCAAGCGGGGTCTCCGAGGCGTCGCTGAAAACCTGGGCAAAAGAGAACATGACCAGCTACTTTGTGCCCGTGCGCTTTGCCATAGTAGATGCCTTGCCGCGCACATCTTCCATGAAAGTGAGTCTGATGGATGTAAGGCGCCTGTTTGACAGTTAACGCAGGCTAAATTTCCAGCGAGTAACCCCCATGAGAGGCACTATGTTCGAAACGATAAGCTACGAGACCCAAGACGATCATGTGGCCACGGTGACCATAAATCGACCGGACGCTATGAACAGTTTCAACAGCCAGATGGTTGAAGAAATGGCCGCGGTCTGGGCGCTGATTAAGGCCGATGACCAGGTGCACGCGGTGGTGATCAGGGCGGCTGATGGCAGGGCATTTTCCACGGGCAAGGACGTCAAGGAAGCGGATTCCATCTGGCGGGAGGGAGTTGTGTGGTCCCAGTGGGATCCGGGCAAGAAGCTGGGGCCTAAGCAGAACGACATGTGGAAGCCCATTATATGTGCAGTACATGGCTTGTGCTGTGGGGGTGCGTACTACTGGCTCAACGAATCCGATATTGTGATCTGCTCAGAAGATGCAGAGTTCTTTGATCCTCATGTGAGTTTCGGCATGGTCAGTGCCTGTGAGCCTATTGGCCTGACACGTCGGATTGCCTACGGCGAAGTCATGCGTATGAACCTGCTGGGCAATGATGAGCGAATGTCATCGGCTACAGCCCTGCGAATTGGTCTGGTCAGCGAGGTGATGGAATCCCGGGAAGCACTGTGGGCGCGGGCAGGGGAGCTGGCGGCCAAGGTCGCCAGTAAGCCAACCTTGGCGACCCAGGGCACCGTGAAAGCCGTCTGGCAGTCCTTGGATTCTGGGCTCTCAACGGCGCTCGACAGGGCCATGCTCTACATTCAGGTCAATAACCTGATGGACGGTCAGGTTGACCANACAACGGCGAAAAAGTCGCCCCATGAAGTGCGCTGATGCGTGCTAAGCATATAGACACGCCACGATGAAATTCGATTTTAACGAAGACCAGCAGTTTATCCGCAATGACGCCCGTCGCTTCTTGGCCGACCGCTGCCCAATGGACGAAGTGCGCCAACATCTTACCAGCGACCCCGCTGTTATCAGCCCGTTATGGCAGGAAATTTGTGAGTTGGGTTGGCCCGGAGCTGTGATACCTGAAGCCTATGGCGGGCTTGGCATGGGTTACCTGGAGCTGTGTGTACTGGCGGAAGAGTTGGGGAGGGTGGTGGCACCGGTGCCCTTTTCCTCGAGTATTTATCTCGCGGCTGAGGCGATTTTGCAGTTTGGGTCTGAAGCGCAGAAGCAACAGTATCTTCCCCGGTTAGCGTCCGGTGACATCATCGGCACCCTGGCATGGAGCGACTCCCGTCAACAAGAAGTTGTACTTGAGGGCGATGTGATTACTGGTACGAAACGCCCGGTAGCGGGTGGCACATTGGCAGACATTGCCGTCGTCAGTGCACTGACACCACAAGGCAAACAGGTTTTGGTGTTGGTGGAATTCGCAGAATCAACGGTAGCTAGTGGTAAGCAGGTGCAAAGGGAGGCCCTAAAGTCTGCAGACCCCTCCGTGCGTAACGCTCAACTCACTTTCGACCGATGCCCCGCACAGATACTGGGTAATAGCGATCGTAGATCGTTGCCCGCGCTGCTCGATCGGGCGGCCGTGCTACTGGCCTTTGAGCAGATTGGGGGGGCGGATCGCTGCCTTGAGTCGACGGTTGATTACGTCAAGGAGCGCAAGACCTTTGGCAGGGCGGTGGGTTCTTATCAGGCGGTAAAACATAAGCTCGCCAGAATGTATGCTCAAAATGAGCTGGCGCGTTCCAATGCGTATTACGGGGCTTGGGCTCTAGCGTCCGACAGTGGCGAACTGCCCATTGCGGCTTCGGCAGCACGCATCAGTGCCACCGAGTGCTTTGAGTATTCTGCACGAGAAGGTCTGCACCTCCATGGCGGTATGGGCTACACCTGGGAGGTCGACTGCCACCTATATCTCAAGCGTTCCCGAGACCTGGCTTTGCGCCTGGGCAGCTTGCGGCAATGGAAAGAAAAATTGATCAGTGCAACCCTGGCCGCAACACGTGCCCCTGCGACGATTCCCACTTGGCTGGCCAACTCGTGACGCAGCCTCCGCATCAGCCACACTCAAACATTGGGCGATTCTATGAAACCTGAAGACTTCGAGAAAATTAGCTATCAGGTATCTAAGGGGGTGGCGCTGGTTACCCTCAATAACCCGGATCGGCGCAATGCTTGGGGTGGTCGAATGTCTGTGGAATATCGCTGGTCGCTGTACAACGCGCATTTAGATGACGGCGTTAGGGTGGTAGTGGTTACTGGCAGTGGTGCAGATTTCTGCGTAGGGGCTGATTCAAAGGAGCTTAATTCGATCGAAAGTGCCGGTGGCCAATACCAAAAAAGTCGGCTCGATCTGCCCCCTTACCCGGAAAATACACCCGAGCAATTCCGACGCAATCACGCCTACCCGCTGTGTATCTCCAAGCCGGTAATAGCGGCCGTTAACGGTAGCTGCGCGGGCGTTGGTTTTATTGTCGCGAGCTATGCCGACCTCCGTTTTGGTGCTGATAACAACATTATCAAAAGTGCGTTTGCGCGCTTGGGCTTGCCTGCAGAATATGGTCTAGGTTGGATCCTGCCGAAGATTATGGGCAGCAGTAATGCGCTGCAGATACTCCTCGATGGTGACCGGATTGATGGCGCTGAAGCATGTCGTCTGGGCTGGCTGCAGAAAATCTTCCCTCCCGAAGAGCTGCTAGAAAAAACAGTCGATTACGCCACCCGGCTGGCTATGGAAAGCTCTCGATTCTCCATGGCTTGCATCAAGCGGCAGGTCAATTTTGACGCAGAAGGGGATTTTTCTGCGGCTTACACCCGCTCGGTTGAGGACATGAATGCGGCAATTAAGTTGCCCGATTTTAAGGAGGGGTTGCGAGCGCTAAAAGAAAAACGGGCGACCAATTTCTTAGATCTATAGGTTTTTTAACACGCTGACTCAAGGAGAATGCCGATGAACGCTGAACTACTGGCGGATAAATTAGAATTAGCCGAAATGGGCGCGCGTTACTGCGATGCCTGTGACCGCAAGGACTGGGATGCAGCTCTGGCCTTGTTTGCGAAAGACGCTCACCTCGATGCCACGGCAGTCTATGGCAAGGCCTTTGATGGTCATGCGCAAATTCGAGCGTTCTTCGAGTCGGCGCCGGACTGTCTCGGGCATCATGCAACGGGCTTTTATTCCGATGTGGTGGACGATACACGGGCGACTGCTCGGCTTAAGATGTTGACCCTGTTCAAGCGCAACACCTTCACCGTTGACTATGACTGGAAGCTAAGCAAGGTGAACGGCGAGTGGAAGATTGCAACACAGAGTTTCAATATCTTAGGTAAGCAGGACATCAGCCCCGCTTGATCGTCGGGGATGGGCCTGAGTATTCGAGGCCAGCATGGCCCCACAAAAATACTAGACACATGTGTATAAAATAATTAATCTTTTGTATCTAGGCGTTGTCCTTCGGCTGAGGCACCCCGGGTGTTAAACAACTTTGCCGGAGCTCGACGGATAAGTCCGTTCCGAGTTTTTGGCCGGACTTTTTTCGGGGCGGGGATACCTGCTTCCTATAAAAAATACCGATGTCGGCCCGAATTTGGCTACTTTAGGAACAAGAAAATATGAGTGAAGAATCTTCAGCAGCACCACGGGGAATTTTGCCGATTGCCATTGAGCAGGGCATTCTTGAGGGGAAAGGCCTGACTCAGGGGGATATGAGCGAATTTGAAGACTCGGATAATATTACACAGGGCGAAGATGGCTCTGCCGGTTTCAGTATGCACACCTTTCATACCGGTAAGATCATGGTGGCGGTCTATGAGGCTGAACCGGGTAAGGTCCACATCGACGGTGCTGTTTATGACGAGTTTGTGCAGATCCTCGAGGGGCGGCTAATCCTGACCCCCGACAGCGGCGGGGAATTCGAATTTAAGACAGGTGAGTCTTTGGTTGTGCCGAAAGGGTACAAGGGCGGATGGCACATGCCTGAAAAGTATCGAGAGTTAATCGTTATTGACACTGCGTATCTCGAAGAAGGCAGTGACAATTCTTAACGATGATTCCCTCATCACGCCCTCCAGTTATAACTCACTGCTCGCGGTATGCGACGCAATTGGGTGGTGGGATTGGACGCGATGGATCAAAGCATGTCTGTATCAATAAAGCATGACTGTACCAATGTAGAACTATGGCAGGTCAGTCATAGCGCTGACTGACGCGTAATACTAAAAGGACCGATTATGAATTTNGAAAAGCTTCGCCTGGCAATAGTCGGCGTCACGCTGGTATTTTTTGTGATCGTGGCCAGCGGCTGTGCGATGGACGCAGACGAGGAGCAGGCGCCTTTGCCAATGACGAGCGACGAGGAGTCCACAGACTGGACGTTGCTGGGAAACTCTTCTGACATGCAGCACCACTCCGGTCTGAGTCAGATCAACACTGAGACGGTGTCGGGCTTGGGGCTCGCTTGGGCGGTCGATCTTCCCACCCGGGATGGGCTGGTTGGCAATCCCCTCATCAGAAATGGACGCATCTTCCAGAGCGGGTCGCAGAGCCAGGTGTTCGCCAACGATCTTGAGACGGGAGAACTCCTCTGGACTTACGAACCTCTTGCGGACAGGCCCCCGAGCTCGTTTCTCGAGACCTGGTTGCGAAGCCTAAATAGGGGTCTCGCACTGTACGAAGACCTCGTCATTGTCGGCACCTCCGACTGTCGGCTCGTTGCCATTGATCAAGAAACTGGGATCGAGAAATGGCAGGTGGAAACCTGCGATGGCGAACAAAACCACATGATCACTGGTGCGCCACGTATTGGCGGCGGCAAGGTCTTCATTGGCAACTCCTGTGCTGATATGGGTCTCAATCGTGGTCATGTAGATGCCGTTGATGCGAAGACCGGTCAACACCTGTGGCGCTTTTACACGGTGCCAGGCGACCCAGATGAGCCGCAGGACAGTGAGCTCTATGAGATGGCGTTGAAGACCTGGGGCGACGGGTGGTATGAAAAGACCAGAGGCTGCGGCAGTGTCTGGGACGCTATGGTTTACGATTCCGAGTTAGACCAACTCATTATCGGAACCGGCGCGCCGGCACCTTCGGATCCGACGAAACGCGGTAATGATGCAGGCGATGAGCTCTTTACCAGTGCCGTCGTCGCGCTGGATGCTCAGACGGGTGCGTACCGATGGCATTTCACGCAGGTGCCGGGTAATGCATGGAATTACGAGCCCGCTGTCGGACTCATGATGGCTACCCTGCCGCTCGATGGTGTGGAAAAGCGCGTCGTGCTGAGTGTGCCAAAGAACGGCTTCGTCTATCTCCTAGATGCAAAGACCGGGAAGTTCATTTCGGGGCGTAACTACGTGCCGGTCAACTGGGCGAAAGGCCTTGACGATACCGGGCGACCGATCTCCGACCCGGCTGCACGCTATTGGGAGGCGGCCGAGGGCGAGCCTACGATCATACTACCCAGCAACGCGGGTGCGCACGACTGGACTGCTCTTGCCTTTGACCCACAGAAGAACGTGCTTTTCATCCCTGCGATGACGACGCCAGAACGCCGCGAGCTCACTGCCACTGGCGAGTATAGCTACGACTATCGGGAGGCTGACAACGGTGGTTCTGAATGGCAGGCCTTTGGGGAGCTGGTTGCCTGGGATCCGGTCAGCCAGAGTAATGTTTGGCGTCATCGCAATGCTTTGCCCTACAACGGCGGTGTGTTGCACACAGCGGGTGGGCTGGTCTTTCAGGGGACAGCCGAGGGCTACCTGAACGCCTACGACGCTGCCTCGGGAGAGCAGCTGGGATCCTTCACAGCCGGAGGGGCCATCCGCGCAGCGCCTTCGACAGTGGTGGCAGACGGCCGCCAGTACATCATTGTGCCGGCAGGTGCGCCCTCTACGTCCGCTGCCTCGGCCGGACTGACAGACTACAGCTCGACGCGAGAGTCGCGCAGTCGGCCGCGGCTGTTGGCCTTTGTCTTGGGAGGTGACGCGGCTACGCCCCAGTGGGCGAGCCAGCCGACCTTCACCAAGCCTATGGTCGATCGGTATCCCGCTGAGATGTCAGCGATGGGGGAGGCGATATACGAGGGCGCGGGATGCGTGGCATGCCACGGATACGGCGGCCAATCTGTCGGTGGCGCGGCACCCGACCTGCGCGTGCGCCTGCCCGTAAATATCGAGCACCTAAAAGCCGTGCTGGGTGGAGCACTCGCGCCCCGTATGCCCGAAATAGCGCTGGACGACGCCAGCACGGACGCGCTGTACGCTTACCTTGTTAACAACGCCTGGAATGCATACGAAGGTGACAATGCAAACTGATGCTCGGCCGTGGGGTGAGCGCTTGGTGCGGCCACCACGGCCACTTCAAAACATCGCGGCTTTGCACNACATCGNGGGTTGAGGTTTTGCCTTCACCGTGAGCAAGGCAATAGGCTACCAACCTTCGGCTTTCATCATGGCTTTGGTTTCGGCAACAACCTTCTCTCGATAATGGGTCGTCATATTCCACGTGACCCAAAAGCCCTTGAGACAAGAAGGTTCTCGCCCGCTTTGAAGTTGTTTCGTTTGCCATCGATGTGAGTCAGTGTGACTTCTCTCTGCAGAACATGCACGTATTCGTCATGAGGGGAGGTTTTTTTTATTTCGAGCAGCACAGGCGTTGATTCATGCACGGCGAGAGTGACTTCGCCCGAGTGCAGAACCCTCATTCAGTTGGCTTACGGTCCTCCGCCCTCGTTCTTGGGGAAGGGCGGAATCTTATCGAGTGACGCTTTCATAACGGCGTCTGGATATAAAGGGATGAGCTCTGGAGCCGCCTGGCTTTACGTGCTTGCTTGCTACTGCCAGGGGCAGCAGGAGCTTTAACAGTATTCTTTTCATCATTCTCGCTTCCTAACTTGATTTAAATAAGGAATCCACTTTACATGTCAACTGACATGCCAGTATTAATAGACAGGCCTGTAAAATAATAATATACTTTACATTGCTGTATAAATAAAAAAAGTCATACACATAACACGGCGGGAGTGGTGAAATGAAAACCCTACAAAAAACCCTGATTGCGACGGCGATAGCCGGTTTTGTCACGCCTTTTGTGGCTCATGCTGAACTTGAAGAAATTATTGTGACTGCCCAGAAGCGGGAGCAGAGCCTTCAGGACGTGTCTATCGCGATCTCAGCGTTTGACAGCACACAGCTGGCTGAGTTGGGGCTGACGAGCCTGGAGCAACTGCCCCTGATAATTCCCAACGTCGAACTCTCTGATGCTCGAGGTGCTGGGCAACCCACCTGGGTTATTCGTGGCGCAGGATTGGAGGACTTTAACACCAACAACACGCCAGTCTCCGCTATTTTCTACGACGAAGTGTATATGACCTCGAACGCGCTCGGCGGCATCGGCTTGTTTGATGTGGACCGCGTCGAGGTGCTCAAAGGTCCGCAAGGTGGGCTCTATGGTAGAAATGCCACGGGCGGCGCGATCAGAATTCTATCTGCAAAGCCTGACCTGAACGAGACAAGCGGTTTCGTGCGAGGGACCTATGGTCAATGGGATCGATGGAGTATGGAGGGTGCCATAGGCGGGCCCATTATTGAAAATAAACTGGCCTACCGGCTTGCGGTTAATACTGATCAGGGTGGTGGTTGGCAGGATTCTCTGACGACTCCGGAGGATGACGAGCATGGCGATCGCGATTTTCAGGCGGTAAGAGCGCAGCTGTTATTTACCCCCAGCGATGAATTGGAAGTTTTGCTCAAAATCGATTCTGGTAGGGATCAGTCGGAAACCACCATGCCGCGCTTGACGGGTACGTACAGTACTGCCTATGACTTTGATTATTGTGGTGCGATCTACCAAGGGGGGCGTGATGACTCGAGCTGTATCGGATTCCATAACCTGGTTGATGCGCTGTATGGATTTACGCTGGGTCTGCCGACTCCCGCTGACCAGAAAACCAACGGCGAAACGGTGGTCTCTAACCCTATTAATAGGCTGGATAACGAATGGACGGGTTATAACCTCAACATTGATTGGGACCTAGGAAGTACCACTTTCAAATCGATCACCTCTTACTACGAGTACGACTACTTCCAGTTCTTCGATTATGACGCCACACCACTTGTCTTTGTTTCCAGTGTCGATGGCTTCCCTGATGGGATCACCAACTTCGAGCAATGGTCCCAGGAGTTTCGTCTGACATCTACTAGTGACGGGCCTTTGAGCTGGCTTGTGGGTGCCACTTATGCAGAAGATACCAACGAGAGCCAGCAAGCCTTCTCGGTGCAGGCATTAGCAGACTTGGGCTTTGTGGAGTTTCAGGAGGCCACCGCTGATTACACGCAAGATACCGAAACCTGGGCGCTGTATGGCCAAGTGGGATATGACTTAACCGAGCGCCTAAACCTTCATGGTTCGCTTCGCTACACGGATGAAGACAAGGGCATTAACTACCTGTCAACGGTCTTTATTAGTGGGTTTGCGGTTCCTCTTGGTGATGTCGAAGGTTTTGAGACCTCTTTGGAAGAAAACTGGTCCGGTCACATTGGCTTGGATTGGCATGTATCTGACCACACCATGGTGTACGCCAGACTGTCTCGGGGCTTTAAGTCGGGCGGCTTCTTTGCGGCATTTACCGACAACAATGACCAGCTGACACCCTACGCCGAGGAGATCAACGATTCCTACGAGATCGGTATCAAGTCGAACCCTACCGACGACCTGCAGATTAATGCGGCGGCGTTCTTCTATGACTACCAAGACGCTCAGGGGGGAATTATGGTTCCATCAGATGGTTCCCCTTCGGGCACCCTCTCGACGATTGGCACAGTGGGTGATGCCGAGCACTATGGCGCGGAAGTAGACCTGTTATGGGCGCCGTCTAGCCTGCCCGGTTTTCAGCTTGGTGTGTCTGCGGGCTGGCTTGACGCTGAGATAAGCGACTCCGATGAAACGTCTTTAGATCAACTCGGACAGGTCCAGTCTCTGCAGGGTGTGGATCGCCAGTGGTCACCTAAATCGAGCTACACCATCAGCGCCCGACAGGAAGTCACCTTTGCGGGCAATCTGCTCGGTAGTATTGGAGCGATATATAGTTGGCGCGACGACCCACTCACTCGGGCTATGCAGCTAGGAGACGTGGATTACGGAATGATACGGGTCGAAGCCTATGGCCTGCTGAGCCTGCGCATTGCGCTGGCACACCTTGAACAGGGCTGGCAGATCGCGCTCAGGGCCGACAACCTGGCGGATGAAGAGTACGCCACTATGTCTTCTGGAGACGGTGGTGGTAGCTACTGGGATGTGCCCGGCCGGCCCCGGAGTGTGACGGCTGAGTTGCGGTACGATTTCTAGATCGCGACACCCCATCACTGAAACCGCTGGGCAACTGCTCGCGGTTTCACGTTTTGTTCAGAAGCTAAAGATGAATTCATGCCGAAGTCGACAATCTTGCAATCGGTACTGATTCCCAATTGTTCACAACGCGCCTCCACTTTTGGTATCTGATTATGTACTACGCCACGGTCGTTACGCTGTTACTGCTTATCTTCTCTGGCCAAACCGTTAACAGTCAGGAGTCATCTTCAGAGCCAGCGCCCGTGATGCCGATTGCCATTGATCAGGGCTATCTGGAAGGCAGAGGGCTGACTCGCGTTGATCCATCAGAGTTCGATGGCGAAAATGTAACGCGAGATGATGACTTCACTTCGGATTCCTATACCCACGCTTTTTACGCTGGGAAAATCTTCGTTGCCGTCTACGAGGCTGGGCCCGGCAGGGTCTACATTGATGGTGCTGTTTATGACGAATTTGTTCAAATTTTGGAAGGGCGCCTCATACTCACTCCCGATGGCGGGGATGCTATCGAGTTCAAGCAGGGCGAGTCCTTGGTGGTGCCCCAGGGGTATAAAGGTTATTGGTACATGCCTGAAAAGTATCGGGAGCTCATCATCATCAATACAGATTATGCTCAAGCAGAAGGTGGGCTATAAATAAATGGCCCTCTGCCCCAGTGCAGTCTCAGCGCCTTTGAGACGTGTTTGTATCGACGCAGGCACGGTCAAATGATCGATTCAAACGCTATGGCCAGCCCTGAAGAGGTGGTCAGGGCCTATTACGCAGATATTTCGGCGGGCCGCTTTGACAGGGCTGCTGCGCGCCTGTCACCTGATAGCACGCTCTGGATTCTGGGGGAGGGGCACTGGCCACTGGGCGGCCGCCATGATCTCTCCAGCCTGAAAAAAATACACGCTACTGTCGCGGAACGCTTTCCCCACGGTCTAACGGTCACTATCACGGGTATGACCGTCGAGGGTGAGCGCGTTGCAGTAGAGGCAGAGTCCTTAGGTACGCGCATTGACGGTGAGATCTACCGAAACAGCTATCACTACTTGATACTTGTCAGAGGCGGGTTGATCTGCGGGCGGCGCGAGTATCTGGATACTATCCATGCTAACGAGATGCTTTGTGGTCCCCTCGGTAATTAGTCCAAGGGCTCACTGAAGCTGTCTATGCTGCTATGGGGGAAGCTGTGTCGTTGCTCAGCCTGCTGAGTACGCCGCCGCAATAGCGCAGTAATTTTAAGGCTGGGGTTCACTTTGACTCGGTTCGAACCAGACCACGCTATCTCTAATCGCGTTAATGAGAGTGACGCTTTATATTATGCCGGTGCGGTTTTTGATTCTCCGCGGCAGTAAACCCCCATGGCAAATGCCCCAACCCAGGCTAGCAGCATGAAAGTGCTGTAGTCGGTGATTTCACTCAGTGGAATTATACCGGTCACCAGAAAGCCGTAGAAGACGGGATAGATAATACCGAAGAGGCCTAAACTGATCGCGGCGACCTTCGCACTGGTTGAGAGCTGAAACAGTGGGCGAGCAACCAGTAACCCGAACAGAGACCAAAGCCACAGCCCTAGGTAATCGAAGTAGGTGGTCAGGCTGTAAGGATAAGCCTGGCTATTAATCGACAACAGTGTCAGCCCGGGTTCCTGGCCGTGTGCACCAGCGGCCAGGTCTTGAGCGATCAGGGGGACGACCCAAAGCTCGGTGCCCTTGGTGATTATAATCGCCATGGTGCCCAGCGCCAGCATGATACCGCCAGAGACTGCAGCCAGGGGGTTAACGCGGTACACCTTCCAGCAGGTAGCGGCGAAAATCGCGGCAAGTGTGAACACCTGAACAATTTGGGTGACCCAGCTCAGCACAAAGGCGCCGTTGTTCTCATTAAGCCAGGCGATTTTTTCGGCGGCGGTGCTGCCAGCGGGGGCATCATAGACTCCGAACATACTCACGACTGTGAACACGAAAAGGACAATAGCTGAGAGATAGGCAACTTTGTTGATTTGACTGTCTAATCGGGCGGTGGTGCTCATAGCGAGTTCCTCTGACAATGATTGTTAGCTGACGTACCCATTACTTCACTTTTGCCACAACGGCATTGATGTCTAGGTCCAGTTCCACTCGGCGTCGGTGATAGCGCCAGCTACCCTCCGTTCGCTTCAGTTCATCGATGTACCAGCCTGATGCGACAAATTCGTTGCGCGTTCCTTCTCCGTCCTGGAGCACCGTGAGCATGCGTACACGTTGCCGAGCGGTGTCATTGGTGATATCCAGTTCGGGTTCGGTGGTAACGTGCACGGCTGTTGTCGTGGCATTGCAGCGGGCCGCAATTTGCTCACGCCCGACGTAAATTCCCTCGCCACAAATAGTGAACTCGGCATCTTCGGTGAAGAGGTTGGCGTACGACTTGCCGTCTGCGAGGTCGGCATAGCGGTTGTACTTGGCGTTGAGTTGTCGTATCGCCACATAATCCGAAAGGTATTGCAGCTCGTTATTCTCCATGACCGAATCTCTTGAGGGTTTAATGGTTATGCGGCGCTGTCATCTGCCTTCTGCTCGCTCTCCAGCTGCTCATTGACGGCGCGCCAGGCTGCATCGATCGCGCCGTTGAGGTAGGCCTTATTCTCCGAGTCAGAGTTTGCAATGCTGATACGGCCATAGGGTTTGCGACCCAGTTCGTGGGGGGCTTTGCCCGTGGGCCACTCTGGGTCGTACAGTTCCATGTAATCGTAGGCGTAGCCGTGTGACCACCGGTTAATGGTGATTGCTTCGATGTCCCGCTCGGCGTCGAAGCCGAAGGGGCCAAACATGCCGGTTAGCTGCTCGCGTATGTCCTGCTCATAGTCGGCGAAGGTCGTGGTATACAGTTTATGCCTGGCTTGGCGATACAGGTCGCGGCCGGTCTGGCTGCCGTTGTTCCTGTCCGTAGGCGATGTCAGCATGTAGATGACCATGGGTGAATCGGGATCGTCGTTTGTCTTGTAATCACCGATCGAAACGGGTGGCGCGCTGGATACCAGGTGGTAGTGACTGGTTGGGCAGTGAAATACCTCAACGCCTGCTTTGTTAAAGGCCTGGCGATTACGAATCAGGACGTTGGTCGCCAGCAGTGGCACTTTGACGCTGTAGCGCAGGCTCTCCTTCTGCTCCTCGGGCATGTCTGGGCAAAGGTGGGGGATCAGTCCGTTGTAGCAAGCTAGAACACAATGCTTGGCTTTGACCCGGTAGGCTGCCCCATTGGTAACGTAGGCTACTGAAACGGTGCCGTCGGGATTGTTGCTCGCGTTAACCGCCGAGCTGTTTAAGCGAAGCTTCACCGGATGGTTCGGCACGTCCAGTTTGCCGTAGTCGAATTGAGCCGTGACTACGTCTTCAATAGTGCCGCCGGAGGCCACTGCGGGAATCAGTCGACGCACCATTTGCCGGGTCAGGGAGGCATTGCCATCGGGCATCCAGACGATATCGGACTCTTCCATAATCAGGCTGTCTGCGAGAACTGCATAGGCTTCCTCTCCAAGGACACTGAAGCCCGGCACTCCCCACTTAACCGCCTCGGCAATCGATATGGAATCGGGGTATAGGCAGAAGGTGACGCCGATGATGGTGTTCCATAGGGATGAGGTGGGTTCTGCCAGTCCAACGTAATCCGTCAAGAACGTCTGGTAACTCGTGGTCTTGAGGAAGTGCTTGATGTCCTTCTCTGGTATTGCTTTCTGGAGCTCAAGAGTACCCTCCACAAACGCGATGAGCTTTTGTTGCTCGGATTCCGATACCGTCAGGGATTGGATAAGCTCTCGGTAGTTGCCCATGCCGAACCAAGTGCCCATCCAGGGGCCGTTGATAATTTTGTCTTCACCGAAATGTTTGCTATCGGTATACAGGCCAACGTCAACTTCCGCGTCTGCCATGCCCCAGCCGGGCGCCATGGCATCCCGCACCTTGTTTAGGTCAAAGCCCAGCTCACTGATCAGTCTTTTGGATTGCTGGGAGTAGAGGTGAGAATCCTGGAAGTTACCGCTACCACCGGGACCGAGTAACATCTGGCCCTGACTATGAAATTCATTGCGCCGGGCATGGCCGCCAAAGTCATCGTGGTTGTCCAGCACTAGGATGCGTGCATCTTTGCCGGCCTTCTGCTGATAGAACAGGGCGGCAGCTAGGCCGCTAATACCCGCGCCTACCACGACCAGATCGTATTCTTCGTTGAGCGCCTGATAGCTCGAAGGTTTCTCTCCGCGCCAGGCTAGGGCGTGGGAACTTTCGAAAGCACCGTCATGACTGCCGCGAATACCCGTCAAAGCAGGCGGGTAGTAGTCGCCTGCGCGCCCCGATGCTGACTTGACTGCCGCCGCTAGCGCAGTCTGTGGGCCCATTGTGGCCGCGCCGGCCAGACTGACGGTAACGCCGTTGAGAAAGTCCCTTCGTGTGATGTGCTTAGCCAATTTTTTCATTCTCTCTCAGCTGTTTTATTGTTCCAGCAGTTTGTTAAGTAGGTTCGTGTCCAGGAATTCAGTAATGCTGCAGATCTTGCCGTCTCGGTAGCGGAGTAGGTGTACGTACTCGTTGTCGTAAGTCATGCCTGAGCGGCCCTTTGCTGTTCCGTTGAACTGCACAAAGGCGATACCGTCTGCCGTCACAATGTCATTGACGGTGATTGCAACACCGTTCTCATCGATATGCTGGAAGACCTTCATCCAGCAATTTTCCAGAATGTCCTGCATGCCTTTAAATTCACGGCCCAGTTCCGGATGGCCACCAATGGGCCTAAAGGAAATGTCGTCGGTTGCGTACTGAAATGCGCCTGCCAGGTCCCCGCTGTTAATCGCATCGGAAAACGCTGTGTAAACCTGCTCTTCAGTGCTCTTGCTCATGGGTAATCCTGTTTCAGTAATATGTCTTTGAGTCGTTGGCTGTTCACCAGGTCAGTGGCAGCCTCGCTAGAGAGACAACGGCACCTAGGTTGACATCAATTTCAGCGCCTTCCTCGATGCCAAATGCCGGCACACGGTTAAGCCATTCCTCCAGTGCCACCCGCATCTCAAGCCTGGCAAGGTTAGAGCCCATGCAGCGGTGTGGTCCAAAAACAAAGGCACAGTGCCGGTTGGGAGATCGCTCGAAGTTCGCTTCCAAGGAATTTTCAAACTCCTTTTCATCGAGACTGGCGACCGCTGTAATGCAGTTGACGAAATCGCCTTTTTTCAACTGTACGCCGTGAAAGACAACGTCTTCGGTGACGCTGCGCCTCACTTCTACCACCGAGTGCATTCGGAAAAATTCTTCGATAGCGCCAGGGATCAGATGCGGGTTGTCCCGCAGCTGCTGCTGTGCTTTTGGATTCGCCGCGAGATAGCGCCAGGCGAAGCCCAACGATGAGGCAACCGTATCTAATCCGCCGACAAACAGCAGGAAATACATGCCCAGTATCTCCTTGTCGGTGAGCTCACGATCGTCCACCGTAAAACCGAGAATTGCTGTGGCAAGATCTTCTGCAGGATCAGCGCGCTTTGTCGCCAGCATGTCAACGAGGTAATTGTAGATATCCCGAGCCGCCTGAGCGCGGGTTTCAATGGTGTTGGAGACATGCAGCAGTTTGTATTCATAGTCGAGGATTTTGTCGAAGTCCGAAGGCGGCATCCCGAACAGATCCATAAATATTCGCACTGGAAATTGCACGGCAAAGTCATCAATAAATTCACATCGGCCTTGCGCTTGAAACTTCTCCAGTAGCGTTACGGCTGTGGCACGCACGGCATCCTCTCTGGGCGCGATTTCTCGTGGCGACAGCGGCTTATTGAAATGAATTCTGTATTTTATGTGTTCGGGCGGATCGATTTCGAGGGGGATTAGATCAAGTTCCTGGCCCAGCAGAAAGGAAAAGCCTGTGCCATTTTTAGAGGAAAAAAGCTCGGGGCTTTGCAACACTTCCTTCATGATAGTGCCGTCAGAAATCGACCAGCCACCGGCCCCTTGAAAAGCGGCTGGATTGTAGAAAATGGGTGGCGCTTCTTTGTGCAGATTGGCAAATACTTCGAAGGGATTCTTCTTCAGTTCCGGGTGAGTTTCGCCGTCCAGAGGTAAGACCAATTCTTGCGGGACATGGTCAGGTACCGTGTAATCGAACATGTGGGTCATACTGGTGCGCCTGTAAGTCAGCAGGAGGGCTTGTTGTAAGCTTGTGATAGGCTCAAAGATTACATAAACTGTACACAGCTGTAAAGTTAAATTCAGGCAATCGATATGACGGTGTTACCGCTTACACATGCGCCTTTTTGCACGGGAAATGGGATGGCTTCTTGCTAGATTCGAAACGGGTTGTTTTCAGCGGAGCAGGGCAATCGGCGGTCGGTCGCAAGCTTGAGCGATCTGCAATTGACCTGACGCTAGATGCTTCACTGGAAGCCATTGCCCATGCTGGCCTGAGTGTTTCGGACATTGATGGTCTCTGCTCATACCCCGGGGTACGCAAAGACATTTCTCCCGGGTTTGGTCCGGTGGCGCTGGCTGACGTGAAGAATGCCATGGGGCTTAAGTTGAGTTGGCACTCCGCCGGTTGGGAAGGGCCGGCCCAAGCCGGGGCGATCGTTAATGCCTGTGCTGCTGTGGCCAGTGGCCTGTGTCGCCACGTTTTGGTATTTCGTACGGTGACGGAGGCTTCGTCGGTCACAGCGGATCGCAAGGCTAGTGTTTCAGGAACGGGGGGTGATCGAATTTCGGGTCCCTTCCAATGGATGGTGCCCTTTAGGGGTTACTCAGCCGTAAATACCGTTGCGCTTTATGCCCAGCGGCACTTTCATGATTTTGGTACAACTCGTGAAACATTGGGCGAGATTGCGATCAACAATCGGCGCAATGCGGCGCTGAATCCCAAGGCGGTATTTACTGATGCGCTCGATATGGATGATTATCTGAGCGCACGCATGATCAGTTCGCCGCTGTGCCTGTTCGATTGTGATGTGCCGGTAGATGCCAGTACGGCGATTATTGTATCCCGGGCCGAAGCCGCGGAGGATGTTGCCAGCCCTGTTTATCTTGAGGCGATGGGTTGTGCGCTGCACGGGCAGGATTCCTGGGACAACTATTCTCCAAATCTGACCGAGATGGCTGCCCACGACGCAGCCTGCGCGATGTGGTCGCAGACAGATCTGACCCCTGCAGATGTTGAAACGGCGCAGTTGTACGATGGCTTTTCCATGTTAACGCTGTCTTGGATAGAGGCGCTGGGTTTCTGCGGCAGGGGCGAGGCCAGTGATTTTCTGAAGGGCGGGGGCAATATAGCTCGAGAGGGTAGGCTGCCGCTCAATACCAATGGTGGCCAGCTATCAGGGGGGCGCACCCATGGCTTTGGCTACTTTTACGAGGCGATTATGCAACTCAGGGGAGAGGCGGGTGAGCGGCAGTTGGCCAGGCGTCCAAGGGTGGCTGCTGTAGCGAACGGCGGTGGCCCCCTCGGTTCCTGTTTCCTGCTCAGAACAGACTAGCGTCGACCAGTTTGGGCGCGGGCTAGCTGGAATTTCTAAGCTCCTTACATGCGTATGGCACCGTCGAGACGAATGGTTTCGCCATTAAGGTAAGGGTTCTCGGCGATTTGCGTCGCCAGCAGGGCGAACTCATCGGGCTGTCCCAAGCGCTTCGGATACTGCACCATGCGCTCCAGCCCTTGGCGAAAATCTTCTGGCATGGCCATCATGGCGGGCGTACCCATCAGTCCCGGCGCAATCACGTTGATGCGCACGCCCAGTTCTGCGAGATCCCGGGCGATAGGCAGGGTCATGCCAACAATGCCAGCCTTACTGGCGCTATAGGCAGCCTGGCCCTTCTGACCATCCATGTAGGCCACGGAGGCGGTGTTGATAACAACGCCTTTTTCTTCACCTTCGTTGGCACTCATCTTTTCGACGGCGAGCCTCAGCACATTGAAAGTGCCCACTAGGTTTACATTAATGACGTTTTGGAACTGGTCCAGTGGGTGTGGACCCTTACGGCTACTGTAGGTTTTTGCACTGGGGCCGAAGCCTGCGCAGTTGATGCAGACATGAATAGCGCCGAAGTCTTCCACAACCTGATGAATATTGGTCGCAACGTTCTCTTCGCTGATGACATTAGTCTCGTAATACTTGATCTGTCCGGGGTGTGCTTCGGCCAGTGTCTTGACGTCACCCTCCTGTAGGTCAAAGACCGCCACCTTGGCACCCTTGGCGAGAAACGCCTTCGCTGCGGCCATGCCCAGGCCGCCCGAGCCGCCCGTGATGATGGCGATTTTATGCTGTAAATCCATGTTTCTCTCCGTCAGTGACTGCTCGAGCGCAGATCGGTATTAGGCGTGTTCCTGATTGTATTTGGCGACCTCGAACTGAATCAGATCGGTAAGATTGTCCGCTGGCGGCTGTGGTAGTAGAACCTCGCCATGCTCCTTTGAGGGGAGCAGGATGACGGCGTTGCCCAGGCTGGATTTTTCACCTGCCCGGTTCACGCACCACACGTCTAGGTGCACCTCAAATCGGCCGTCCCGCTCCTGTTTGTCAGTCACCTCGCCATGTAGCCATGAGGTGTCACCCAAAAAGTTGAACTTCCGGTGCTGCACTGAAAATTTCCACAACCAGCCGTCGTCCCCCATCCAGTTGGTCATTAGGTGGGTGAGCCATACCTCGCGTTGACCGCCGTAGTCGTAGGGCCCCGGGAAACCAAGTTCCTTCGCCCAGTCTTCCTGCCAGTGGCAGCGCTGCACCGTATCGGGTACCCCGAGGTGATCCTTAGGGAACAGACTGGGTATTTTTTTGCGTACGTCGTGTGTCAGCTTGAACGCCCCCGGGGGCGAAATCTGCAGGCCCCAGCCCATGTGCCAGAGAATCAGGTCGGTGAGTTTGAGCGGGCCCTTAACCATTTTTGGCAGGGTCTCACCTACAGTCACATCTTCCCAGTAGCGGGGGCTTGCCCCTCTGCGAATGTCGTTCTCTGCCTCGTAGCAGGCATCGATTTCAGCAAGTTCCTCATCACTGTAGGGCTCGGGTAGTGACATGATCTTCTTTTTCTTCTCGGGCTTTTGGTCACCCTTGTCCTGGCTGCGTTCGTTAGCGATAAACAGCCCTCGCCGTGCGGCGACAGGCTCCCCATCTTGGTTGCGCTGGAAGATCCCGCGTACCTCATGAATCGACTTGCCGCCAAAGCGACCCTCTGTCAGTCGGGTGCCAACCAGGGCCTTACGCAAGTAGCAGCGATCCGCTTCCTTTAACGGCTTCCACCATTCGAAAGTCATTTCTGCCTGATAGGCACCCAGCCCGCTGAGTGGGTCCCCTTTAAGCTTTTTCTTAAGTTCCGGGGGCAGGGGAGGGACGTCATTTTCTCCCATGGTGTAGGTAAACCCCGGCGCGGTGATCAGACCACCCCACCGGGAGTCCCTCGCATAGTTGGCATCACAGTAGAGCGGGTTGTCATCGCCATAGCCCCAGCAGAAATGGCGCGAGCCGTCCTGGGTAACCACNTCATTGTGGTAACGACGGGGTTCNGGGACTTCTATGCCAACGCGTTCTTGCATCCTGTGCAGTGTCGAGTCAGTAATTTTTCCCGCATCTGCTGGCTCGCTTTGTTTGGCACTCATTAGCTTAGCTCCTATCAACAGTCGCGTATTGTATATTAGCTTTACAGTAGTGACTAGTAATATAGGGCGGCGAGATTGTTGGTGAGATAGGCAGCGGGTTCTCCTACTGTGCTAGAGCCAGTATCAATCACCACGTGTACGCTGGCCCGGATTTCAGAGTTGCCGTGGGTGATGAGATGATCTACCCATGCTCTGTCCAGTTCGTTCAGCTGCCATTAGCGGGCCTATCTTCAGCTTGAGACTGGTTCAGGTTTGTAGGCAAGGTTTGCCTTTTTAATCACAAAGCACCCCATACGTTACGATTGGTTAGCGCTGGAGAACGTCTTAAATCTGATTGCGCTGACGATCGAGTTCGCTTTTGAGATCGCCAGCGGTTATCCCGCCGCTCAGCTTTGCACCACCTATGATAAATGAAGGTGTGCCCGTGATGTCGAGGACTTCTGCCAGCGCGCGCATCTCCTTTAGGTATTGATGGACCTGCGGGTCGCGCATATCCACCTGCAGTGTTTCGACGTCGAGCCCGACTTCTGCAGCTGCGGCGAAAATCAGTGTCATATCCAGCCCTGAATCTATCGTCATCAAAGCGTGATGGAATTCCGGAAAGAGGCCCTGCCGATGAGCAGCGACGGCTGCCCGCGCAGCCATGATCGAGTGGCTGCCATAGATGGGAAGTTGGCCGTATACATAGCGAATACCGGGCTCTGTGGCGCGGACCTGTTGTAGCTCAGGGTAACTGACCCTGCACGGGACGCACTGATAGTCGTAAAACTCGACAATGGTGATATCTGTGTTTGTGCTGCCTGAAGAGGGCGTGAGCGGTGATACCAACAATTCCTGGTGAGCGCTTAATATTGATTGTCGTTCCTCGGCAACCCGACCTTGTCCGCGGCGTAACAGCGCTTTACGGATCGCATCGCTCACTGCTTCATCGTCGAACACGATTTCAGGATGCATGAGGAGGTATTCTTTCACCAGGTCTGGATCAATATTACCCGTTGAGGAGGGACCGGAGTCACTGGAGCCACAGGCTACGGCGGCGAGGACCAAGATGAGCGCGACAAAATTTCTTAGGGCACGGTACATGCAGTTTTTGGCTTCCTGGCAGTGCGCTACTGATTCGCTTTGATAACAAAAGAGTGCGACTCGCGTAATGCTGTTGTAATGAGCAGGGAGCCGTCCTCCTGCCATGAGGTCCCCGGAGGTAACGGGCCGCCTTTGCTGATGTCACCCAGATATGCTCCGTCCTTTAGTAACGCATAGGTCTTGTCCGTTCCCAACTGACGGACTGTGAACGAGACGGTGCTGCTTGCTACAGGTCCAGCGACTAGCGTTACGACAAGAGCGTCTTTTGCGCGATCAAAAACGGCCTGCGTGACACTGGCTTCAAGGTAGTCTATATCGCTGATGAACGGGTCTGCGAAGTGGGACTTCTCCCAGGGTCGGTTATAGATCTCCCAGAGTCCATCTTTCGGATTGATGCTCGCAAAGCCGACTAGGACGTTGCCCGTCAACGGACCCACGTTGTGAATGTACCCCAGCCAGTCCCGAAAGAAGTTGTATATATAAAACCTTGTGTGCGGATAGTAGTAGCCCCCGTCCTTCCACGTCGGCTCGAAGTGCGCGTCGGCGTAATCGATCATTGTCTGTACCGTGTCCGTATCGCCAACCTCAGAAGCCAAGAGGGCAAAAAAACCGAAGTCGAACGACACGCCCCACCCCATGTTTTCGAAGGGCCAGCCTCTTAGCAATGATGGAAAGTAGCGTTCTTTCTGATCTGGATAAATGCTCTCGATATATTCCTTGTCCCAAACGTGCTGGGCGTGACCATTCCAACCATCAGCCCAGGCATAGGTTGCAGGGACAACTTCATCTTCTTTGACTTTCATGAAATACATCGTGGTATTTGTTTCGGGGTCAATATAGTTACGCTTTTGCATAACCTTCTTAAACTCTTTGCGGACCTTTACCGAGAGGTCTGTACCATTTTCTAGGTCGTAGGACATAAGGCCGAGAATAGGGTGCTGGTTGCACTCTGCGTAAACGGCATTGCGCTCGCACTCAATGCCGCGGTAATGATCCTCCTCAAATTGATTGGCGATGACATTGGTCAGTCGATGGAAGTCATATTTCATTTCGATGGGACCCTGGCCATATTCAACCGGTGCGAAGCGAAATGTGAGAGAGCCCGGTTCCTCGTAGCGATTGTCGTCGAATAAGTTTTGGTGCAGGCCCACCATCTGTAAAAGATGACCGCTATACATAATGTTCTTTTTAATATTTGGGTCGATCCAGCCGTACCAGTCATCTTCGGTATAGGTGGTCATGGCCTCCATACCGGCTTCGATTTCAGTGCGATCCGTAAGATCAAATTTGCTCACATGTGCCCAATAGTCCCACACATCTTTGTAGATCATCCTCTGAATCAGTCTCGCCGATGCGTTTTGGTAAAGATCGCGATGGGCGGGCGTATAGTGATAGTGAGTAGCAGCTAAGGCGTATTGCGCAAATGCAATCTGAAACTGGTATGCGTGGAAGTTCATATAGTAGACGGGATCAGTTTCACCCATTAGCGAGAAATCGCCATCAAGCTGGTTTGCCAAATTAATCATGTGGCGCACATGGCCCATCTGCTGGGTCGAGAGTGCGGGATAACTCGCTGGGTCAGGATCTGGATCGGCAGCGAGGCCCGCTCTCGGGATAAGAAGCGTGATTGCCAGGGCTGTTGATGCTAGGAATGCGGCCATTGCCTTTTTTAAATGCATGCTTGTTGTTTACGCTTTACATAATTGATAACAAAAATGAACGGATGATAGTATTCAGCATGTCATATGACATGTAAAGTGCGAAAAGAAATTTGTAGATAACGGGTCAAATAATTACCAAGGGAAGAAACCATGCCAAGTGAAGCATCAATCGGCGTGAAAGCAGCCGTCATACGCGAGAAGTCTGGGGAATTTCATATTGAGGATTTGTGCCTAGAGTCGCCACGCCGTGACGAGGTTCTGGTACGAATAGCAGGTGTTGGAGTCTGCCATACAGACCTCGTGTGTCGAGATCAGTATTTTCCCGTGCCCTTACCCTGTGTATTTGGCCATGAGGGCTCTGGCATTGTTGAGAGCGTCGGGGAGTCAGTCACTAAGGTGAAGCCTGGCGATCGCGTTGTGCTCAGCTATCTCTCCTGTGGTGAATGTGAGCCTTGCCTCGAACACAGTCCGGGATACTGCCACGAGCTCTACGGTTGTAACTTCGCCGCGACTCGTCGCGATGCCAGCACAACCCTGCGCAAGGGTAGTGAAGTTATTCACGGTAACTTTTTCAATCAATCCTCTTTTGCAACCCATGCCTTAGCTACTGAAAAGAACACGGTTAAGGTACCCGACGACGTTCCGCTTGATCTATTGGGTCCGCTGGGCTGCGGCGTTCAGACCGGAGCCGGCGCCGTAATGAACTCGCTCAATCCGCGACCGGGTATGAGTATCGCGATATTTGGCTGCGGCTCTGTAGGGCTCGCCGCAGTGATGGCGGCAAAGGTCGCAGGATGTAGTCAAATCATCGCCGTCGACCCCAATGCTTCGCGCCTTGAGTTGGCGCGTGAATTAGGTGCTACCCATGCTATCGACCCGACGCGGGGCGACCCCATCGAGGGTATCCATCAAATCAGGCCGACGGGTGTTCACTACACGCTGGAGTGCACGGGGATACCCGAGGTCCTCCGGCAAGCTGTGGATTCTCTGACGTTGACCGGGGTATGTGGTCTCATTGGCGTATCGCCGGTAGGCACAGAGTGTGCGATCGATATGAACAGTATTATGTTTGGCCGCAGCCTGCGCGGCATCATCGAAGGTGACAGTGTTCCCGATGTATTCATCCCCAGGTTGGTAGAGTTATACAAACAGGGCCGCTTCCCGTTTGACAAGCTGATCACATTCTACAAACTCGAAGACATTAATAAAGCGGTCGAAGACACTGAGCAGGGGAAAGTGATCAAGGCGGTTTTGCGGCCTTAAAGGCCATCATCGGCGTAGTTTTTTTCGGAGAGCAATATGGGCTATTGGTACCTGGCAATCGCAATAGTGGCTGAAGTGCTAGCAACAAGTGCACTCAAGGAGTCACAAGGTTTTTCCAAGCTGCTGCCGACGCTGCTGGTAATGGCGGGCTACGGCGCTTCGTTCTACTTTCTCTCGCTTGTCCTCCAAACGATTCCGATAGGTGTCGCCTATGCACTGTGGGCTGGGCTCGGCATTGTACTGATAACCATTGTGGGCGCAGTGGTCTTCGGCCAAAAAATGGATTTAGCGGCCATTCTGGGTATCGCCCTGATTATTAGTGGCGTTGTTGTCCTGCGGGTATTTTCCAGCGCAGACACTTAAGAAGGCTCCAGAAACAATGTCGAGGCATGCTTCAGTTACTGGGTCTCTAACGCGGAATAAAGTATGAGTAAGGTGTTCATTATTGGTGCTACCGGAGGCGTGGGTTCAAGACTGGGTCCAATGCTGGTTGAAGCGGGACACGGTGTGACAGGGCTGCATCGTCGCCCTGACCAAGCAGATAAACTGCTGAGTGCAGGTATTACCCCGTGGCTTGGTGACATTATGTTCATGTCAGTGGCAGAGCTGGCTGTAGCCACGCGGGATTGCGATGTCGTTGTATTCACGGCCGGTGCCGCTGGCAGTGGGCCTGAGCGGACCACCGCCATTGATGGGGAAGGTGTCATTAAAACCGTTCATGCAGCCCGGGCAAATGGTATAGCGCGTGTCTATTTGGTCTCCGCCTTTATGGATGCGGGTCGGGCTCAGCCGAGGAAAGACGGCTTCGAGCACTATATGAAAGTGAAGAGACAGGCCGACAATGCTTTGGCTCAATCGGAATTAGACTGGGTCATTCTGCGCCCCGGAACGCTTGTCAGTGAGGACGGTAATGGCAGGGTAAACGCAGGACTGGCCATTAGCTACGGTTCCGTAGCCCGAGGCAACGTCGCCGGAATGTTGGCAGCCCTCATTGATACCCCCGCTATTCGTCGAGAAATTATAGAGCTTACAGACGGTGATATTCCGGTGCCAGATGCCGTGATGTCGCTCCAAAGATAGTATTTTTACGCTCGCGGAAACGGTTGAAATGAAGCTCAATAAAGTACACCCCGACTATCAAAGTTCGGCGCGTTGGATCCCGGCGCTGCCCTATCATTGGCCGCCTGTTCGCATGCTGGTGAACGCTTTGGTGAAGCTGATACCCCCCTTTAGGGGGGATGCACAGACCACAGTTCGTTGGGCAGTGCATGGACCGTCACGTAGCAAGATATACCAGCCGGCAAGCCCAGCAAGCGATGCCGCGCTGTTGTGGATTCACGGCGGCGGTTATTTGTGCTTTAGCGCCAATACTGACGATGCTACCTGCCGTCGCCTCGTGGATGCCCTGGGTATTACCGTGGTATCGGTCGATTACCGCTCAGCGCCCCAAAGCGCCTTTCCCGCGGCGCTGGATGATTGTGTGGCTAGCTGGGAATGGCTGCAACAGCACAGTGTAGAGCTAGGTATCGATCCGCAGCGGGTCGTTGTCGCCGGTGAGAGCGCCGGCGGTGGGCTGGCCGCGACACTGGCGCAGCGATTACTCGATGAAGGTGGCCCACCCCCCGTGGCGCAATGGCTATTGGCCCCCATGCTTGACGATCGCACCGCCACACGTGAGGACTTAACGGCGGAGCAGCATTTCGTGTGGAACAACCGCAACAACTGGGGGGGATGGCAACGGTACCTGGGACAGGATCCCGGTTTGCCCGAGGCCCCCACCCACGCTGTAGCGGCACGCCGGGAATCGCTCGCCGGCCTGCCCGAGACTTTGCTGACCATTGGCGATTTGGATTTGTTCTATGAAGAGTGCGTGACCTACGCCGAGCGACTGCAATCCGACGGGGTCGCTTGTGAGTTGTTTGTCACCGAGGGGGGGGTGCACGGTATGGAAACACTGTTGCCGGCGTCCCCACCGGGCCGGCTGCACTGGGACGCAGTGTTCGCTTTCCTAGGACGAAAGCTGGATCTCAATCAAGATCGCAGTAACCCGAACTAGTTGGCCGTCCCGGTCATTCACAAGGTTGCAATGATTGTCAGTCCGACTCCCGAGAGCAGGGCGGCGATCACCGCAGACAAGCTTGTGTTTGAGAGTCGGTATTTGCGGGGTAAATCGCCTAGGGCAGTTGCGGTTCGAACAGAGGTAGGTAGATCTCTTCCTGTTGCTCGAAAACCACTTTGACAGACATACCTATGAATACAGCCTCCGGATCGATGTTGACGATTTCGGTGCTGAGTCGCAGGCCCGGTTGTTCGTCGAGTTCCACGGCGGCGAACACATAGGGCACGGGCAGATCTGGCACCCAGGGCATATGGTTAACCGTATAAGACACTACGGTAGCTTTGCCAGACACGGGGGTCGCAACAACGTCTCTGCTTTGGCAGGAGGGGCACATGGGCACGGGGGGGTGAACGTACCGCTGGCAGCTCTGGCACTGGTTGATCATCAGATGGCCTGACTGACCTCCAGTCCAGAAGGCCTCGGTGTGAGGCTCGATGTCGGGTAGTGTTCTTGGTACGTGAATTCCCACTGTTTCACCCTTGCAAGAATGTTTGCTGCCCGTTTTCGCGGGTTTGCACGTGAGGTTCAGGCGGCCCGGAAATCGATGACCTTGATTTCCAGATACTCGTTCAGGCCCTCTTCGCCGTATTCGCGGCCGATGCCGGATCGCTTGTAGCCGCCAAAGGGTACGCTGGGATTCAACCGACCGCCACCTCCGTTAATCAGCACGCCGCCGGTGCGAAGCTGCATGGCAATGCGATAGGCCTTGCCCGGGTCTTGCGAAAACACACCGCCACTGAGGCCATATTGGGAGTCGTTGGCTATCGCAATGGCTTCTTCTTCAGTATCAAAGCCAATAACACAGACGACCGGGCCAAAAATTTCCTCCTGGGCAATTGCAGTACTGTTACTGGGACAGTCGAAAATCGTGGGCTCAATAAAAAAGCCCTGCGCCATGCCCGTTGGTATGTTGCCGCCGTAGACCAGAGAATTGCCATCGCGCTTACCCTGTTCAATATAGGCGAGCACCCGCTCGCGCTGCGCAGCACTGATCAGTGGTCCCATGCCGGTCTCGGGGTCGGCGGGGTTGCCCAGTTTTACCTGACTTGCCATGGCCTTTAACATCTCAAGGTACTGATCCTTGATGGTGTTGTGCACCAGTTGTCGGGTTTGCAGCACGCAGCCCTGGCCGCACTGGTTGGTTAGGTGGATCAACCCGGCGAAGGCCGCCTGCTCCAGGTCGGCGTCTTCGCAGACGATCATGGCAGATTTGCCTCCCAGCTCGAGGGCAACCCGTTTAAGTGTGGCGGCTCCCTGGGCCTGAATCATCGCGCCGACTTTGTCTGATCCGGTGAAGGATATCTGGTCGACTCTCGAGTCTGTGGTCAGTTTTTCGCCCACATCGACGCCGCCAGTGACGATACTGAAAACCCCCGGGGGAATGCCCACCTCGTTTGCGATATCGCCCAGAATCATCGCCTCGAGAGGCGTCTGGGGCGCAGGCTTGAGAATAAAGGTGCAGCCAGACGCCAAGGCAGGGCCCAGTTTGGCCAGGTTTAAGAAAAACGGGTAGTTGTAGGCGGTAATGCCTACGGACACGCCTAGGGGCTCGTAGACCTTGACGGTGCTGCCCAGGGTTTCGCCCCCCGTGGCCCAGTTGGTGTGCGCCGAGACGGAGCTGGGTATGACGAATTCGCGGCGCTGAATTTGGTCGATATAGTACTGCAGGCCGTCGAGAGCCATATCGAACTGCATAATGGAGGCAACGGGAATGATGGACCCTGCTTCGGCGACGCAGAGCTGAACGATTTCATCTTTTCTGGCAATCAGGGCATCGTGGAATTGCTGCAGAATCACCGCACGCTCACGCCACGCCATCTTCGGCCAAGGGCCATGGTCGAACGCTTCTCTGGCCGCGGCAATGGCGGCGTCGGCGTCGGCGGCCGTCGCAACTGGTACCTCGCCAATGGCTTCCTCGGTGGCAGGGTTGATTACGGTGTAGGTTTCGCTACCTTGAGGTTTAACCCAGCTGCCACCAATGTAAAGTGACTCGTAGTCTGTTTTGAGTGGCATGGTTCTTATCCTGCGTTTGCGGCGATCTTAATCATAATTATGCTTTACATAAGTGTATAGTATAATGAGCAGATTAACGGAAGTTTTTAAAGGGAGTTTGAGCCAGCTAATGAAGATTGTTGTGGATTGCGATAAATGCCAGGGGCATGCAATGTGTGCTTCTCAGGCGGCGGAAGTCTATGAGTTGGACGACACCGGTTATAACAGCATGGGCGAATTTACTGTGGTTGAGGGGCAGGAGGACGCCGCCAGACTAGGCGCATCCTGGTGTCCCGAGGGCGCTATTACCGTTATTGAGTAACGCGGTATGAAGACGATTTACAGCGAGCAGCACCGTTTGCGAGACGCTAAGACCGAGCTGCACGGGGGAGAGCTGGTGCAACCCTTCGAGAAGCCGTCAAGAGCTGAAGTCGTGCTCAGGGTGGTACGAGAGTCGGGCCTTGGCGAAGTTTTAGGTCCTGAGTGGTTTTCCTTGGATCCGGTATTGGCAGTGCACGACGCCGACTACGTCGCGTTTCTTCAGATTGCGTGGCAGGAGTGGCAGGACGCCGGCTACGCCGGAGAGGTGATTGCCAATGTTTGGCCAGCCCGACGTATGCAATCCCGAGTGCCTCGGTGCATTGACGGTAAGGTGGGCTACTACGCCATGGCGGCGGAGACATCGATCTCCGAGGGCACCTGGGCGGCGACGCTCGCGTCCAAGGACGTGGCGCTCACGGGTGCGAAAGCCCTGTTAAAAGGGGAGTGCGGCGTGTTTTCCCTGTGCCGCCCTCCCGGCCACCATGCTGCGTTGGATATGTATGGCGGCTATTGTTTTCTCAACAATGCGGCCATCGCGGCGCAATATCTGCGTGATCAAGGCGCTGTGCGTGTGGCCATCCTCGATATCGATTTTCATCACGGTAACGGTACTCAGGATATCTTTTATGCGCGCGATGATGTGCTGTTCTGCTCGCTGCATGGGAATCCTGAGGATGCGTTTCCGCATTTTCTCGGTTATGCCGATGAGACCGGCACTGGATTGGGGGCCGGCTTTAACCACAACTATCCTATGCCAGCAGGGACGTTATTTGCGCAGTGGCAAGAGGCTCTNGTCAGTGCCCTGTCTCGAATAGTCAATTTTGCACCCCAGTATTTGGTGGTTTCCTTGGGTGTCGATGCCTTCGAAAATGACCCGATCAGTTTTTTCAAGCTGACCTCATCCGATTTTCTCACTACTGGCCAGATGATCGGCGCAATCGATATCCCCACCTTGTTCGTGATGGAGGGCGGTTATGATGTCGACGAAGTGGGGATTAATGTGGTCAACGTCTTAAAGGGATTTCAGATGAAGACTGAAGTTGGCTGAGCACTGGCAGAAAACAAGGTTCAAAACTGCGAGTGGTCTGACCCTTGTGGCAGATATGGCCGGGCCCGAGAACGGTCAGCCGGTTATTTTGCTACACGGGGGTGGTCAAACGCGCCATTCCTGGAGCAAGGCCCTCTCAGAATTGGCGGCTGCAGGATACAAGGTGATATCGCCTGACTTGCGAGGCCATGGAGAGAGTCAATGGTGCCCCGAGGGCCGCTATACCTTGGATGACTATATGGTCGATTTGGGGCTCATCATGGGTACCCTAGTTTCGTCGCCGATATTGGTGGGGGCCTCATTGGGTGGTGTGGTATCGCTAGTGGGTCTGGGTGAGCAGCAGTTGCCCCCCGCACGGGCACTCGTGTTGGTCGATGTTGTGCCGCGCATGGAGTCGGCTGGCGTTAAGGAAATTATTGATTTTATGTCCGCCAACTCCGGTGGATTTGTGTCAATCGACGCAGCGGCTCATGCGGTTGGGCAGTATTTGCCCGATCGCCCTCGGCGTTCCAGTCGGGATGGCCTGCTCAAGAACCTGAGGCAACGCAGCAACGGACGTTACTACTGGCACTGGGACCCCGCGATTCACAGTAACGCAGGCTCGCCCGATGACATTGAAACCATGGCGCAGCGAATGGAAGCCGCCGCGAGGTTGATTGATGTGCCTACGTTGGTGATGCGGGGAGGGCGCAGCCGAGTGGTGAGTGCGGAGGGGGTGGCACACTTGGCGGAGCTGATACCCCATGCCGACTTTGTAGACATTGCCGAAGCCGGGCACATGGTTGTTGGCGATCAGAATGACGAGTTTAACGCCGTTATTCGAGAGTTCCTTGTCTCTTCATGTGGTAGTGCATGAAACCTTAAATGGCGTCCCAAGGACTGCTGATCGCAACTTAAGCGTCAAAATATAAAACCCATGGAATATTACCTGATTGCAATAATGTGTTTGTCCGGGTGACTTGGCCCAACTGGTTGCGACGCCATCGTGTATGGGTGAAAAAGCCTTAGGGCTGTTTGAATTAATCCCTCCTTCTCCGCCACCATAAAAAAAGGGACTCATCGAGTCCCTTTTTTTTGGTTGTGTATCGGTGGTTTGAAGAGGATTCTCGCACCGGTACGGAGAAAAATTGGCTTTATTTCAGACTTACTCGGGCAGACCATCTTCATGTTTACCGTGTTTTTTTGTAGCCAATAAATGCCCCAACAATGGCACCGAGAATCACTCCACCCGGTCCCAAAATTAATATGCCCCATAACGGACCTGCATTTGCTTCAGAGCCGACCAGTACCGCGATCAGCAGCGGTCCGAAAAATCCGACAACAAACCCTATGATTCCTAGCAAAAGTGCAGTCCCAAGGCAGTACCCTAAGATTATGGCTAACCGTTTCGAATGGCTCCGTAAATACTCACTCAAGCGCGCGTCCTCTGTTATTGTAGGCTTACTATAAAAAGGATGTGTGTAGCAATGATACTTTACAGCGGAGACTTGAGTCCCTACAGCGCAAAAGTGCGCATGCAAATTTATGCCATGGACGTGACTGATGACTTTAGTTTCGAACTGCCGTTGGCGCAGTTCTTTTCAGGCCGACTAAAGGAAGTATCACCCATCGGGCGAATCCCCATTTTGAAAACGAATGAAGGGCTTATCCCAGAGTCGGAGGTCATCGCCGAGTACATTGATGAGTTGTACCCAGAGCGATCGTTACTGGGCAGCACTCCGATGGAGCGCGCTAATATTCGTGTGTTGTGTCGCATTGCCGACATTTATCTCATGGACAATATTTTTCTGGCGCTGGGCCAAATGCGAGTGCCAAAGCCCAATCAGGCGATCATTGAATTACTAACCGCACAAGCCCTGCGCGGTGTTACGGCATTGGAAGAACACCTCTCTGAGGGTGGGTGCGCAGCTGGAGGTGATTATCTCACGCGCGCAGATTGCGCTCTGGTGCCCGCACTGTATATGTGCGACCGAACCCTGCCTCGGTTGGGTGTTGCTAATCCCGTTTTAGGACTTACAAAAACCGAGGGTTACTGGGCGCGGATTCAACAAAACGAACACGCGGCACGTATCATTGCAGAGATGGACCGTGGGTTAAAAGCCCGCCTTGACGGGACCGAACAGCAACGCGTAAAAGAAGCAATGGAGGCCGCTGCCTTAACNGAGCGCTAGGNGCAGTTGTCTGCCAGATCGGATTAAAGAACGNCAATTGGAGTCAGTATGGCCCCTTTAACGCACAGTTATTTCTGCGGCGCGTCGACCACGCAGATTATCTATAAGACGATNGGTCGCTACTTTGACGAGATGGTCCAAGACCATCCTGATAATCCTGCCTTGCTTGTCCGCCANCAAGGGATTTCCTGGACTTACAGAGAGCTGCAAACGCGGGTTGATCAGTTGGCCACTGGCTTGTTAGCCCTCAATGTGAGACCGGGCGATCGTGTTGGGATTTGGGGGCCGAACAGCAGTGAATGGGTGCTCGTTCAGCTCGCAACGGCAAAAGTTGGCGCGGTCATGGTGTGCATTAATCCGGCGTACCGACTCTATGAACTTGAGTACGCCTTGAACAAGGTGTCCTGCTCCGTATTGATTTGTGATGTGCAGTTCAAGACCAGTGATTACCTTGGGATGATTACGACACTGGCACCCGAATTAGCACTGAGCGGGCAGGAACATTTGCAGGCCGAAAAGCTACCGCACTTGCAGCACGTGGTTCGCATGGGGTCGGAGCACACGCCCGGTATGCACAACTTCGATGACGTGTGTCACATGGGCGGTGCTGTCGAGGTTGAGCTACTGCAAGCGCTCCAAAAACAATTAAAGCCTGACGACGCGATTAATATTCAGTTTACGAGTGGGACTACCGGCAACCCTAAAGGCGCCACACTGTCTCACTGCAATATCTTGAATAATGGATTTTTGACGGGCCTTGCCATGCAATTGACGCCCAAGGATAAGTTATGTGTTCCGGTTCCTCTCTACCATTGCTTTGGTATGGTGATGTCTGTCCTTGCCTGTGTGTCGCATGGCGCCACGATGGTATTTCCGGGGCCGTCATTTGATCCTGAAGAGACCTTGAGGACCGTCGAAGAGGAGTCCTGTACGGCGCTTCATGGCGTCCCAACGATGTTCATCAACGAGCTTGATCACCCAAAATTTGCAGACTTCAACTTGTCGAGTCTTCGCACCGGTATTATGGCCGGTGCACCATGCCCCGTCGAAGTAATGAAGCGCGTGATTTCTGAAATGCACATGGAAAGCGTCTTGATTGCTTACGGTCAGACGGAACTCAGCCCCATCAACCACATAACGCGACCTGACGATTCACTTAAGCGAAGGACTGAAACCGTGGGGCGCGCAATGCCCTGGGTGGAAATAAAGATCGTGGACCAAGACGGCCACGTGGTCCCAGTGGGTGAGAAGGGGGAGATTTGCACCCGTGGTTACTCGGTAATGCAGGGCTACTGGGATGATCCTGTTAAAACAGCGGAAACCATTGACCCCTCGGGCTGGCTCCACTCCGGTGACTTAGCGACCATGGATGATTGTGGGTATGTGAAAATTGTCGGGCGTATTAAAGATATGATCATCCGCGGCGGTGAAAATATTTACCCGAGAGAAGTCGAAGAGTTTCTTTATCAACATCCGGCGATATCGGAAGTACAGGTGTTCGGTATTGCTGATGCGAAGATGGGCGAAGAAGTCTGTGCCTGGATTCAGTTGAACGCAGGCCATACTTTGACTGAACAAGACGTCAAGAACTATTGCGCCGATCAGATCACATATTTCAAGGTGCCGCGTCATATTCGCTTTGTGACGGAGTACCCCATGACGGTTACCGGGAAAATCCAAAAATTTGTCATGTCTGAGCAGATGTTGGCGAGCTTACAGGGTTAGGGCCAGGCGTGTTGTGCAGCGTCAGGGCTGAGCATCAGCGTAATCAAACCCGCAATCTGTTTGCGTTTTGTGCCTGTCGAGCGTGCTTTAGACGTCGAGGAAGTCACTCAGTATTAAGTTGGTTTGCTCGGGATCCTCAAGCATGGGTGTGTGTCCCACGTTGGGCAGTCGTTTTATAGTTAAATTTGTTGCGTAACGCCCGAGGTTATCAATGAACTCAGGAACAAAGGTTTGATCGTCTTCACCCCATATCAATAAAGCAGGAACGTCCGTGGACGCGTGCCTGGAGGGCCAGTAGTCGGACTCGTTAACGCTACCCCGTTCAGGAATGTTGGCCCGATACCAGTTAATAGCCCCGTCTATCGCACCCGCTTGGCCGAGTCCCGCACGAAAAATGGTGTCGTGCTCGTGAGTGTAGTGAGGTCGCCCTCTGAACGGCGCGTAGGCCTGTTCCCACACCTTTTGCCCATTATTTGCGGTCATGGCTTGATGCGTCGCACCACTGCGCATTGCCCACATGTAATACGACCGAGTCTGTTGTTCTGCGTTCGATTCTAAAAGCGCCAGTAGTTGATTTGTTGGCGGTGCGTTAATGGCGACGACTTTGTGTAGACGGTTTGGAAGGTGCTGTGCAAAGGACCACGCGAGGGCGGCTCCCCAATCATGGCCCACTAAGTAAAACGGCTCATCCCCTGACAAATGTCTCCCCAGATCATCAATTTGCAGCGCTAGATTTTTGAGCGTGTAGAGCGAAACATCCGTGGGTTTTGACGATAAGTTCACGCCGGGACCATCCACAGCCACAACCCGGAAGCGGTCCTTTAATGCCGTCATTTGATGATGAAACGAAAACCAGAAGGAGGGGAATCCGTGGTAGAAAATAATCAGTGGTCCAACACCCGCCTCGACGTAGTGCAGTCGACAGCCGCGTGTCTCAAAGTAGTGGTCTGTGTAACTCTGGGTCATCGCGTCAGGTGTGTCATCTGCTGGCTAGTGGTCCTTAGTGCGGTGAGACTCAAAGCCCGCTCGCGCGAAGTCGATTACAGTTTGAATGGCGTCGGCTCGGGGCACGCCATTCTCGTGGGAAAACTTCGCAGCAGAGATCGATGCAGACGATGCCATTATGGCGATCATAGCCGCTTTTTTTCGACTGACACCCAGCTCGCCAGAGATCGTATCGATCAACATTTTTTGTCCAATTCGCTGGTTTTCAGAGCGGATCTCTTCAATTGCTAATGCAATTTCGGGTTCTGCCAAAAGGATATTGATGACACTTCCCTCAAAGGCCTGATCGTAGTTAACAGCAACATAGATTCTGACGATATCGTCCAAGGTCACCGCATTGTCTAGCGAGGTATGCAGTGACTCAAGGGAGCGTGTAAATTCTCGTTTCAGCAGTTGCTGTAACAGCTCTGTGCGGGAGGTAAAGTAGTGAAACAATAAAGGTTCACTCACTGACGCCTCTACCGCCAGCTGCTTGAGCGAGAACTGTTGAAGCCCTTGCCGGCGAATGTATTGCTTTGCCACATCCAAAATCTGGTCGCGTCGCACTTTTGGCGACAATCGCGTCCTCTTGGTCGAAGCCTGTAACTTGTTTGCGGGCATCTAGAGATGTTTACAGGAAATCTATCAAGATCACCATAGCTCCAGTCCCCTGCTGCGTTTTGAGGTCAGCCGTGTCGGTCGTTGGAGCTTGGCTTGGAAATACTGTTGATCAACCTTTGCGCACCGCGGGATAAACTATTAGGGTTGCTCTCTAATAATATGATTTGGCGTTTGGCAAGCGCCATCAACGCTGGAAAAAGGGTGCTGCTGAGTATGATCATTTGCTCGCCACCAGCTTGACAGTCAGTGGTGGATTAACTCGCGATAGAGGAAGGGGTGTGAAATTGTTGAAGCAGGGTTTTGATGAGTAAGCTTATTTTTATTACCGGTGTAGGGAGTGGCATTGGACGTGCAGCGGCGATGCTCTTTCACGAGCAAGGCTGGTTTGTGGGTGGTTGCGATGCGAATCAGGCGGCGCTGGAACAGTTAAGACGCGAACTTAAAGACCGTAACGCGCTCACCTGTCTCGATGTGCGCGATAAATCTGCACTCGAGGTGGCACTGGCGGACTTTTGTGATCAGGCAAATGGCGCCTTGGACATTATGTTCAACAACGCAGGTATCGCGACAGGCGGTTATTTTGAAGAGGTGCCGTATGAAAAAACCGTGGACATGGTGAATATTAATTTAGTCGGCGTACTCAACGGATTCTATGCGGCGATCCCGTATTTGCGAAAGGCGGAAAATTCACTGTGCTTCTCGACGTCGTCATCCGCTGCGATTTATGGCGCAGCCGGCATGGCTGTGTACACCGCGACGAAATACGCGGTGAAAGGGTTCACCCACGCAATGAGTGTGGAGCTTGCGCGGTACGGTGTTCGTGTGGCGGACGTAATGCCGGGCATTATCGATACACCACTTTGGCAAGGCACTCGGTATAAAGAGGGTCAGCCGGCGGGGAACTACGCGAAGATGCCCGAAATGAACTCGAATAGGACTGACAGTGCGCGCACTATCGCGCCTTCGGAAGTGGCCAAGGCGGTGTGGGAGGCTTATTTCGGGGACCAGCTACATTGGTACGTTCCGCCAGAGCTTGAAGAGAGTGACAAAGCAACCAGTGCCGATTACGAGAAACGGCGCGATGAAATTATTCTTGAGCGCAAGCGCTAGGCCGCCAGAGGGACGATGAATGAGTGAGGAAAGTGTGAAGCGCGCAGCATCAAGCGTTGTTGGGATCAACCACATTGGCCTGTCCGTCAGTAACCTTGATGCGTCCCTTGCCTTTTACACGAAGGGAACGGGGGCGGGTATCGCGCGCTCAAAGAGAAAGATAAACCAAAACGCAGAGCGGGCAGGTGGACTAAACAGTACGGTGCGAGCCCGAGAAGTATTAACGTTCCCAAACGGCTACCTCGAAGTGACAGAATATGAGGCGGCGGGACGCGACACTGTGCAACTCCCGGTGAAGGGGCCTGGGTTGACCCATGTCTGCTATCAGTCGCCCTCGACCGACGACATTTACGGTCGCCTTGTTGAGCAGGGCGCGACCTCTGTGAGTCGTGGGTCAGAACCCGTCCACTTACTCGGACAAGGGGTCTATTACGCCTACGCCAGAGACCATGACGGCGTGATGTTTGAGACCGAGCACTTGAATCGAGCGCCGTTCGAGGGTCCCATTTGGTTTTCTCACGCGGCGCTTGTCTCGCCCGACCTTGATCGACTAATCGCATTTTATGGTCTGCTTCTCGACGCAAAACCCGATCGACGAACGAACAACGCGTCAGGACCGACGTTCGATGCAGTGGCCGACTACGATGATGTGTCTATACGTGCCGCCTGGTTCGATATCGGCAATATGATTTTAGAGATGTGGGAGTTTACGAACCCTAAAACACCTCAGCCTAAGGGCATTACCCCGTTCGATGGCATTGGCTACAACAAAGTCGCCTTCGAGGTGACGGATATCCAGCGAGAGTATGTGCGCCTGAGAGCGGCAGGTGTGACGTTTTTGTCGGAACCCGTCCTGGGCGACGAATGCGTGGAGGTTTACCTCAGAGACCCTGACGGTAACCTAATCAGTTTGATCCAACCCACAGCTGAATCGCCACACTCAGTGACTCGTCTCAAACAAAAAACCTGGTAGTAAAAAGGAGTTCTAATATGGCGCCAATTCCAAAAGGCAGCACGGTCGCGGTGACGGGCAGTGCCGGCTTTATCGGTGGGTGGGTTGTTAAAAAGCTTCTCGATAAAGGCTACCGTGTTAGAGCCTGCGTCCGAGATGTCGACGACGAGACTAAGACGTCTTTTCTCAAGGCGATGCCGGGTTATGCGACGCGGCGGCTGACACTCCACACCGCAGATCTTGACAGTCCGGGCTGTTTCGACAGCATTTTTCAAGGATGTCAGGGCGTGGCTCACCTTTCGCACGTCTCCACTTATGACGACGAGGGCTATGTGCGTGGTGTCTGCGATCACATTATTGAGAGTATCAATAAGTCCGGATCGGTGAACCGCGTTGTCGTGACGTCGAGCATCGCGGCTGTAATTTCGGAACAAGATATCCAGGAACTCGTGCGACGTCCGGTCTTGTTTGAGGGGCGATACCCCGACGAGCAGAATCCAAAGCGGACCACAGCGCGGGGCCAGGGCTATTCTATTGGGAAGATGATCGCCGAGCGGGCTTTTTCAGACGCTGCCGAACAAAGCGGGCGATGGGACGCGATCACCTGCTGCCCGGGCGATAACGTGGGTCCCATTCTCTCGCGACACCACAAAAGCCGTGGGCCCTGGCAGCACCACATTGAGACCATGTTACTCGGCGAGTACATGCAAAATGTGGTGGGCGCGTATCGCCCTTGGTATACGGTCGACGTGCGTGATGTAGCCGAGGCACATATTCGCATGCTTGAGCACGATGGTTTGACGAATGGAGAGCGGTTCATTGCGTGGTCGACCGAGACGCGCGACGTTGAGGATATCTGCGCCAGCATCGATCGCCTGCTGCCCGAGTTAGGCTTCGCAGGGGCGACGCTGGTCGATCCTTTGCCTGACAGCATAAAAGCGCGAGAGGCTGAGTTTAGGGCCGTTTGGAACGGGTGTGAGCTGCGAAATGATCGAATCAAAGAGGCTTTGGGCATGGAGTTTCGGTCGCTCGATGAATCGATCCGCGATTGTGTTGAATCGCTAATCACCGTTGGCGGTGTGAAACCCCTTTTCAGGTAAGGCGGTTAGATCTTCGCCTTCCACCCGGGTACTCCGTGTGTTTCGAAATCGGCTAGGGAATTATCGATAAGGCGTCTAATCCCGTGTTGCCACGGGATGGTTGGATCTCTACTTCTGGTCTCATTTAATCAAATGACCGTTCATTGTTGCGTTTGTCCAATTCGGCGACTATCTCGCGGTGGCGCGCGGCGGTGAGGTTATAGCGGCTGTATACAAAAACTGCGATGACGGCGGAAAATGCCATGATGGGCCCTGCTACGATGCCCATCCGCGTGAGTATTGCCTCGTCGAGTTGGCCGGGCACGGCCTCGAAAGGCAATCGGACGTAGAGATCCAAGGCGATGCCGGCAAATAGATGTCCTACAGAGTAAGAGGCTTTGGCAAAGAAGGCGCGGGCGGAGAAATACAGACCGTCTTGGCGAAGCCCCGTGACAAGCTCATTTTCATCGATAAGATCGCCAATCATGCCCATGATCGCCACCCCGCCAATTCCAATCGTTAAGGCGAAGGCACCAGCATTGGCGATAAGAATGGGCAGCAAATTTTCATCGTGGTTGACCGGCAGTAACCCAAGAAGTCGAAGGTCAATCACTAATTGCGTAAAGATGGTCATGAAGATTAGCGCTGTCACAATGACCGGCTTACGATCGAATTTTTTCTGAAGTACTGGCGAGGCCAGCGCCCCAACGATAACCATGGGTGCGGCTACGAGACCAAAGTATTTGATGTCCTCGGGAGCAAGTTCCCAGAAATAGGTGTTTATGAAGACGTTTAAGGTGTCATAGATTCCACTCGTGATCATGAAGAAAAAATAGCCGACCATGAGGATAAGGTAGTTGCGGTTTCTGAAGGTGCTCAGGATTTCTCTAAAGAGCATGATGACGGTAAATCGCTCTGTGGGTGCCGGTGCCTCGGTCAATCGCTCGACATGCTTGAGTGTCAGTAGGGCACACCCCCAGATGGCGATGATGATGGCCGCGCAGGCGCATATGACCATGGGTCCATAAGCGGCTGGGTCGAGTTGCCCGGGTACCAGTTGCCCATCGGTTGCGCGTACTCGCTCTCCAGCAAAGAAATAACCCCAGGTGGAAATCGCCACCAGTGCGCCGGACGCCGCACCAATGATTGTGTTGGCACTGAACAGTTGTGATCGTTGAAACTGGTCCTTGGATAACTCGCCACCCAGTGCAAGATGCGGGACATGGTAGAGCGTTAGAAATGCTCGACTTAAAATGGTGGTGAGGGCTAGCCAGATAAACAGACCGAGCTGGTGACCGCCTTCAACGAAGCCTTGGGGGGGATTGAAAATACAGTAAACCGTCAGGGCAAGCGGCACCGGCGCGACAAACATGAAGGGGTGTCTGCGACCATACTTTCCACGCCATCTGTCCGAGATTATGCCGACAACAGGGTCGGTAAGTGCATCACCCACCAGGGCAAGCATGACGGCGATACCGATTAAGGTGTTCGATAAGCCTATGACTTGATTATAAAAAATGGTGATAAAAGTATTGAAAAGCCCCATGTAGATGGCTTCCGCCATTGCGCCGGAACCAAAGGCGAACTTTGTACCAAAGCTCAGACGAGTTGAGCCGACGTGCGTGTTGTCAATCACAGCTAGCGAATCCTTTTGCTCAATGGGGTCTTCGGCATTGACGAAGAAAAAATATTGCCTCGTTATTATTGTTAAGCTTTAATAATAATTGTAGTCTGACTTTAATAGTTTTGCACGAACTTGGGGCCATGTCTGTCTGAATCGTTAAGCCACACTGGGCGCTTCAGAGTTTGGGTGAGAATACAGAAATACGAGGCCAGCCGTTTTTGAGACGTGCTTGAAAAGGGTGAGCTGAGGTGCCGTGGGCTCCGTTTGAGTGAGCGGTACAGACACATTAAATAAGATGAGGAGAAGGGTATGTCACATCGCCAAGGCCGTGTTATTCATGACGCCGACAGCCATATTATCGAAGGCCGCGGTTGGTTAGAGAGCTACGCGACTGAGTATGTCAAAACTCATTTAGACACGGGTGCTTTCGACCTCAATATGAAGGCCTTAGACCCGTTGATGGCAGCGGCCGATAAGCGGCTTGCGGGCGATGATCCGACGCTTACCGAGGCACTGAAGTCCAACATCTTTGCCCACCCCGGCAAGCGTAATATGTGGAGTGCTTTCGGTGCGGTTGAGAAGGCTGAGCGCGGTGCTGCCCTGGATATTATGGGTGTCAGCTCACAGCTTATTTTTCCGTCAGTGGGTGCCGCTCGTTTTTCCCGATCTAAGGATTTGGAGGTGGTGTACGGTGGCTGCGATGCACTCAACCGAGGTATGGCGGACTTCTGTGCGGATGATCCGCGACTCATGTCAGTGGGCTATATATCACTGCGGGACCCGGAGCGGGCACAAGTCTCACTCAAGTATGCGCTTGAGCTGGGCATCAATGCTATTTGGATTGGCAGCGATGCGGTAGACGGTCGCGCGCCTTCTCACATTGCTTATGATCCTTTGTGGTCGATGATGCAAGATGCGGGAGTGCCGGTCACGTTGCATATTGGCAGTGGTCAAAATATGCCATCGGCGTACATGAACACCGGAGTGGAACGTGTGCTTGAGGGCAATCTTGGCAATATCGAGACCACAAAACCCAAAGATCTCCCAGTGATTCACCACAGCATTGAGCGCTGGATTACCTGCATGATTTATGACGGTGTTTTAGAGCGCTTCCCTGAGCTCAAAGTCGGCATCATCGAACTGGGCGCCAACTGGGTCCCCGCTGCGTTGATGAACTTGGATATGGGGGTCTCGCTGCTCGGTAAATTTGATCAGGGACTGAAAAAGCTATCTATGAAGCCCTCGGAGTATTTTCAGCGGCAAATTCGTGTGGCGCCTATGCACACTGAAAACACCGGTTGGATTCTTAGGAATGTGGGTAAGGATATTTTGATGTTCAACACCGACTACCCTCACCCTGAGGGTGGCAGTGATCCCTATGGCGATTTTGAGCGCAGTCTGGATGCAGTTGAGCCGACTCAAGAAGAGCTCGATCGGTTTTATCGATGGAACTTTGAGGATTACCTTGGTCTTAGGCCTTAGATCTTAGGTGGTGAGTCGATGGGGTGAGGGGAGTGTTTATGGCGACAGAGACGTCCTATGAGTGAGTGGCCGGCAAAGTCAGTCTCGCCCGCTGCAGAACTCTATTTGTGGGGGTTTCCCACCGTGTCAGTGCACCGCACTCGACTCATGCTGTCGTCTCACCATGACACCGGTACCTTACGCCACATTGAGTCTTTGGCGACACCGAGCGACAAAGCCATCGTCGCTATTAACAACGACACGTTGTACTCGTCCGGGTGGTACGACTTATCGCACGGTGATGTGGTGATCGATGTCCCGCCCATGGATAAGCCCAATCGGTACTGGAATCTCATGGTGGTCGATGCGTACACCCATGTTGCCTACGTATCACGTCGACACCATGGCGTGTCAGGGGTGTCTGCTCGCGTTACCTTTGACCCAAAAGCCGAACCACGTGACGACGGTGAAACCACAATTCGGCTGGGCACACGGACTGCCTGGATCATTATTAGAGTCCTGGTCGAGTCACCAGATGATCTCGTTCAAGCGAGAGCACTTCAGCAACAATTTCGCGTTCGACCTGCCCCTGACCACCCACACATCAGAATGGAGCCTGCGGGCCGCGCTGCAAAAATCGCCGAGTCGGGCGCGCCATTTTTCACGGAACTGAGTCGCTACGTTGCGCACTCGCCCCCGGCGCCGTGGCACCCGGCATTGTCACCCGCCGCTAAAGCTATATTGGATGACCCTTCGGGTTTAACGGACGCCGAGTTAGAGGCAGGTATCCAAGAAGCAGAGGCGTTGATTAAGTCGGGTAGAACCACCGACACGGTCTTTAAAAATGGCTGGAGTACAGGCAGGGCTGCGGGCGGCCCCGGTGATGATATTTTGAAGCGGGCGGTGGGCGCCAAATTCGGACTTGGGGGGCATTATGCGGTCGAAAACAGATCGTATATGGCGTTATCGGACTCCCAACGAGGCGCATTGAGTGGCAAGCACGAGCTGTGCATGACGTTTGATGCCGATAACTTACCGCCTTGCGATGCCTTCTGGTCACTGACGGCCTATGGTATGGATCTCTACCTCGTTGAAAACGAGATTAATCGTTACTCCATTGGTGATCGAACGCCCGACTTACACCATGACGATGACGGTGGTTTGACGGTTATTTTGTCGGCGCAACGACCTCAACGGGCGGGAAATTGGCTGCCGGTACCCGATGGGCCCTACATGCTCGGGATGCGGGTTTATGAAGGGCATTCGTCGGTCCTCGATTGTCATTGGTTTCCGCCCGCGCTGACTCGTTAAGCGCGCTATTTAGGTTTAAGCTCCGTAATTGGATCGAATGCGACTCAGATAATAAAAGCAGGCGCCCCTATGAAGTCGAAGACAGTAAACGAAATTCCAACGGTCGATTGGCTCGACCTTAATGCTGATCGCGATAGGTTCATGAAAGACCTGCGGTACGCGCTTTTAGAATGCGGGTTTTTGGTGCTTAAAAATGCACCCGGGCTGGACGACGCCTTTCAACAGAAGGCGTTTCGAGAGGTTCGTCAGTTTTTTGATGCGCCCATGGATATTAAGAAAACCGCACACATATCGAACACACCGTATTTTAGAGGCTACACCCTGCCAACGCCGGCCGATCGTGGCCACGGACAAGTCATTGAGAATTTCCAGTACGGCTTTGAGCAAGACCCGATCTGTGCGCACGATGACGCTTCTCAGCCGATTCATAAACGTTTGTTTGTCGGGCCTAATACGTGGCCTAAGCAAGACTCGATGCCCGGCTTTCGACCACTCATTAACGATCTAAACCAGGTTTATCACCAGCTCACGCATCAACTGGGTGAACTCATTGTTGAGTCTTTGGGTGAGGATCCGGCTGAGTTTCGGCGTTATTTTGATCTTGAAGAGCCGTATCTAGCGGCGAGCCTCAATCATAACTACAGCCTTGAGGTCTTCTCTGATGCGGCAAAAGAAGAGGTTCGCGACTCGTATGCGCGATTCGACGCGGATAACGTGGGTGCGCACATTGACGGACCGCCCTTTATCGCACTCCTGATTAACGATCGTCCGGGCCTGCAGGTGGTGGCGGGAGAGGGTGATTGGGTGAATGCGCCCGTTACCTGTCGAACATCGTCGGGAGAGTACGATGTGCCTGTCATTGAGGGGTCGGTTATTGTGAACACCGGTGGCACGCTCATGCACCTCAGTGAGGGGCGTTACTCTGCGACATTGCACCGAGTCAATACCTTGTTGATTCCAGAGGGTGAAACACGTGTCTCCATGCCTTATTTTTTGTTGCCCAAAATGGAGGGTGATTTAGTGCCTTTTGGGCGATCAGCGTCTGATAAAACCGGTGCTGCCGGTTACGAAGCGGGACGCGACCGAGGCGCAAACGCCTGCGTGAATCGAATGGGGACGTTCCCACAAGTGACCCGTCGCTGGTGGGTGGACGAGTTTGACGCGCTAAAGGAGCAGCAACGCCTGGAGGTCGAGGCGGAAACGCAAGCTGCGTTTGCGCTGGCAGCTCAACGTGGCAAACGGTTTAAAGCGCGCCCGACCCACAAGTGATTGACACTGTGTGACGTCCTTATCGGTGTGGCGTGGGTGGAGGCTGCTCCGTCCAGGCAAGCATTGCGTCGGCGAGCGCATCGAATAAAGGGGCCGCCCAATCCTCACCTTGTTCGATACTGCCGGCTCTAGCCACAATGTCGACGGCGCGTGCGACTTCGATTATGGCGACCTCTGAGCCATATTCGGCCGCACGCTCGATCAGCGGGTGCCATGCCGCGGATGAACCTTCTTCATCCGACAGGCCACCTCTGACTCGCGCGCCCAGATTGTTGAGCTTCACAGAGGCATAAAAGTCGCTCATGGACGTTTGCAGCAGTCGCTCCCAGGCTTCATTTCGCTTATGGATGCCGGTCACGAGCATTTGAGGGCCAGGGACTGGGTTTTGTGCGTTGGGTGTGTCTGTGTCAGCCGTAAGCAAGACCGTTTGAACGTTATCGTTGCCCTTGTGAACACCCGCTATAAAATGCTCCAACGCTTGGAAGCCTGCTAGGTCCTCTGAGTATTGCGTAATCGTCGGTGTTAAAACAAAGAACCCACGCGCGTTTAGCCGCTGCGCCATCGCTTTTTGCGTAATGGTGTTCCAGTCTTTACCAATGTGTTTACCATGAACCTGCGCCCCCGGTTGCATCGCACTCGGCTCGGTATATTGCATCGGCAAGACCGCAATGGGTTTGTCGGTATTGATCACGATTGCGGCCACGTCGGCGTGTGTCCAGTGTTTGCCAGTGTAGTTAAATTTAACGCGATACAGGCCGTCACCTTGGTCAAAGGCATAGGGGGGCTCAGCCGCATTAATTTGAATTTGCTGCACACCCGCCACACTGACTTCTGGCCAAGCGATGAAAAGGACCGGCCACAGTTGCCTGAGCATTGCCCTCATACCGGTGGGCTTAGCCGGTAAACCTTCCGAGCTACGCCCGAAAACATGAGGTCTTTTTCCGTTTCAGAAAAATCGGTTGCGATCTTTTTGAGCCCATTCCACAGCACGCGGTAGCCGATCGACAGTCGATCGACTGGGAAATTACTTTCAAACATGCAACGCTCGGGTCCGAAGCAGGCGATTGCATGATCGTAGTAAGGTTTTTGTGCTTCAAGAAACTCGTCGGAGGAGGGAGGTAAGTCGCGTCCGTACCATCCGAAACCATTATCGGGCATGGCGAGCCCGCCGAGTTTTGCGAATACATTTTTGCATTCAGCGACGCGGGCAATGTCCTCCTGCCATTGCGCGAATATGGCCTCCTTTTGATTGGCAAAGTCGCCGACACCCAAAGGCGTCCCAAAATGATCAAGTACCATCGTCGTTTCCGGAACGGCTTGGGCGAGCTTGAAAAAGTCAGCGATTTGGAAATGGTAGAGCCACGTATCGTACGTTAAGCCGCGCTGCCCTAGCGCTCTGACACCTTGCCTGAAGTCTTCATCGTGCATGAGTCCTCTGTCCGCGCTACCGGGTATCACCAGCCCTTGAATATCACCCGCAGAGGCACCTGCGTGTCGAATACCCTTGAACAAATCACCGGCGGTCTCTTCGTGGGCATCGAGCACTTCACTCAAGCGACTCTCGCGAAGATTCGCGTGCGCAACAATTCCCGCAATCTGAGTTGGGGCCTGCCTATGGGTGGCGTTATCGGCTGCCGCTCGAATGAACGCGGTCTCGCCAACACAGCGGAGGTGCTCCGGGCCCTCCCGCCAATAGGCGGCGCCGCACTCCATGAATACGGTCTGGGTCACTCTGTGACCGTCGCGGGTATCCCCCAGGAGTTCATCAAGGTTGTAGCCCATCGAGGGCTCAGGCCAAAGATGATGATGAGGGTCGACAATCTCGCGATCTGGATCGACAACCGATTCCTGAACTTGTTGTAGCCAAGGGGTATTGTTAAACATGTGGGTTCCTCTTTTAGGCGACCACCTTATCACCGGAGTCGACCGGTTTAGTGCGCGGTCTTTTAGTCGTCTTGCGCGAATCATTTCTACAGCCATCAGAAGAAATAGGCACACTCTTTGCAACGTGACCTGTAAGGTCTTATGAATACTTAGGAATACCCATTGAGCAATGAGGCTTCAAGTCGCCAGCTTCTCGAAGATTTCATCGAGACTCATCGGTTAAATGACATTTTCAGGCGAAATGTCGAAGGGCACTTCGACGCCTATGCACATCGCTTAGCCAAACTGGCAACCGCGAGTCCTCGGCCCATTATTGTAGGGATTAACGGATCACAGGGGTCCGGGAAGTCGACGCTGAGCGCCTATCTAAGCCAAATTATGCCCCGACTTCTCGGTGTTGACTGTCACATTATTTCAATTGACGATTTTTATTTAACCCGAGCGCGGCGCGTCAAACTGGCGTCCGCCGTACATCCGCTATTGGCGATTCGCGGTGTGCCGGGGACGCATGAATACCTGCGATTGGCGGATGTTTTAGCCGCGGTCAGTGATCCCGATCCAAAGGAAGTGGCAGTTCCTGTCTTTGATAAACTCAAAGATGACCGCACCAAAAAGGTGCGAAAAATCCAGATCAGTGCGAAGCCCACAGTGGTGCTTCTCGAGGGATGGTGCGTCGGTATCCCCGCACAAACGGCCTTGTCGCTTGCGGTTCCCGCGGGCCGGTTTGAATTTGTTAACGATAATTCAGGTGTGTGGCGAACCTACGTTAACGAGCAATTAAAGGGTCCCTACGCATCTATTTTTTCAACACTGGATCGATTGAGTATGCTCAGGCCGCCGCTTTTTGAGGCGGTGTTCGACTGGCGAGTCGATCAGGAAAATCGTTTGGTTGCGGGCCGTCAAATGGCGTCCTCGGTAGCGCCCCCTAAGGGTATGTCTGTCAGGGAGGTTCAAGAATTTGTAGAGAATTTTCGGCGACTGACTTGCCACGCTATGGCGGTTTTACCTGAAGTCGCCGACGAGACGTGGGACTTGCAGGCAGATCGCTTGATTCTGGGCGAGCGAACACGTCATGAATGAATCTCCCACGATCTATACGGATCTTGACGGCACGCTTCTTGATCATGAAACCTACAGTGCGGAAGCCGCCCGTGCGGTGCTTCATTCGCTGACCGAGCAGGGCATCCCCATTGTTCTCGCCACCAGTAAAACGTATAGCGAAGTCTCCGAATTTCGCCGTGAAATGGGGCTTAAGCACGCGTTTATTGTCGAGAACGGCGCTGCAATTTATGTCCCAGTAGAGCTTGATATTCGCTGCCCTATGGGCAGCAAATTATTCGAAGGATGTTGGGTGAGAGAGTTCGGAGTGAAGCGCCAAGCACTGTGCGATGTCCTCGAGGCGCTCGACATGAGCCGCCGCTTTGCGTTCAAGTCACTGACCGAAATGCGCACCAGCGAAGTGACGGCCATTACTGGGCTGAACCGGGATTCGGCAGAGCGAGCACAGAACCGGCTCTACTCCGAAACGCTGGATTGGAGAGACTCGCAAGACGCGCTTGACGAGTTCAAGCAGGTACTCACAGAAATAGGGTTTTCGGTATCGGAGGGCGGCCGCTTTGTTCATTTAATGGGGCCAAATAATAAGGGAATCGCGGCGCAGTGGTTTCAGGGTGTATTGAAGCGAGAAGTATCCCCTGACGTTGTCATGATCGCGGCGGGAGACGCCCCCAACGATCGTGAGCTGCTTGAGACCGCGGATTATGCATTGCTGATGCGAAACATGAAGGGAACGCCGTTAAAACTGCAGCGGACCGGTCCGACCTGGTTGTCAGACAGCGCAGGTCCCGAGGCCTGGGCGAAGGGCGTAAACGAAATATTAACGAGTATGGGGTGGAATATCTAATGGCCGACTTTTATCAAAGTCCTTATATCTCAACGCTTCACAATCTTCGCAATTGCGCGGTTGAAGAGCTTGAAGCGCAACTTGTCAATTTTTCTGCGACGCGACCGCTGGGGCTGATTTTGCCATCGCTTTATTCCGAGCTGCAGACTCCAGCAATGCCCAATATTCGGTCGGAACTGATGAAAGTGCCTTATCTGTCTCAGATTGTTGTGGGCCTAGATCGTGCCGATGTGGATGAATATCAGTCAGCCCTGAAGTTCTTTGCGGAGCTTCCTCAGCAGCATAGAGTGCTTTGGCAGGATGGGCCGAGACTAAGGGCTATTCATGCGGAACTCGAAGCCCTAGGTCTCGCGCCACAGGAGCCCGGCAAGGGTCGTAACGTCTGGTACTGCATGGGCTACGTTCTGGCCACGTCGCGCAGCGATGCTGTCGCCATTCATGACTGCGACATTCTGACTTACGACCGTAGTCTTTTAGCGCGCCTAATCTATCCGGTCGCGAACCCACACTTTAGTTTCGAATTTTGTAAGGGTTACTACGCGCGTGTTGCGGGCAACAAATTAAACGGGCGGGCTTGCCGTTTATTGGTTGGACCTCTAATTCACGCAACAAAGCGTGTCTTAGGGGAGAATGACTTTCTGAATTACCTCGATAGTTTTCGCTACCTGCTTGCTGGAGAATTCGCATTTCGGCGTGAATTACTCAGTGATATGCGTGTCCCGAGTGACTGGGGGCTTGAGATGGGTGTGGCGTCGGAAATGTATCGAAATAACAGCGCGAACCGAATCTGTCAGGTGGAGCTCACCGACTTC